>Ga0214543_1001968_pt1 | contig 40369 bp, 20 predicted proteins | sample CNSS2metaG_FD_160094 | JGI IMG/M metagenome (GOLD analysis project Ga0214543, IMG submission 160094) | Root nodule microbial communities from cowpea collected in UCLA plant growth center, Los Angeles, California, USA - CNSS2 | ecosystem: Host-associated > Plants > Roots > Nodule | place: USA...
GTATGACTTTAATAATAATTTATATGTATATATAAACAAATTTAAAAAATAAAACAAATTAAAAAATTTGAAAACTAATTAAAAAAATTAAAAAAATTAAAAAAAAAACTAGACGGGCCAGCCCGGCCCGGCCCGTTAGCCCGTCCTATACGGGACGGGTTGTGATTATTGGCCCGTTTCTATTTGACGGGCCAACCCGTCCCGGCCCGTTTTTTGATGGGCCACATACGGGCCGGGCCAAAACGGGTCGGGCTGGCCCGTTTGCCACCCTTACTTAAAACCATTACCTCAACGACATCAACTTTCCTCTCTGTTCCGCTACTAACGTTGTGCATTGTGGTCATCCCCGGTCCTGTTTTTTGGTGACTACGACGTTATTGAAAATTTTTATCGATTACTTTATTCATTTTCTCTTACATTTTTTTCAATGTAATGAAATTTTTTCCGGCTACAACAAATATGTAGGTTGAAGATATGGATGCATGGGAGGGCCTTGACATTGATGAGTCAGATGTCATGTCATTCATCCGGAGATGCAATTCCAACACAGAATTCATTTCCGGCCCTACAGGAAATGCACAAGCACTTATACTAAACAGAGAATCGGAGGAACCTGAAAATACGCAACAATTGATGAGGGAAATTGCTGCTGCAGGTGATGCACAAGACTTCAACCCAAATGCTTGGAAATGGGCTTGTAGGTTTGTTGAATGCCATGGTAAGCAGGTGTACCACTAAAAATAGGGTTACGTTAAACACATCATTATGTTTAAAGATAACAATCATCCATGCTTTCAGGTTTAGTTGCTGAAGGGGACATCAAAAATTTGATTTTACTCTTTTCTAGGAAATCAATGGAAAAGATACCTTTAGTTGTCTGTATGGTCAAAGAATGTCACCCCAACGGGTTGGGTGACATGTCCATAGTTATTAAGGTAAAATGCCATTAAGGGTTGTGTGAAATTAATTTGAAATGCATCTAAATTTTGTTCTTTAATTTGATCAGGACCCTTCAATTACAGCAAAGGCAAGCGTCCACAGAAAAGCTATCATGGATCCTGAGTTTGGTTCCCATATTGTTGTTGGAGCATCCATGATTTTGAAAAATGTATTATCACTGCCTCATGCGTTTGCACTGAATTTGGGTTTTCATAATTGTTATGAAATATAAATCTAAAATCTTAAATATGATTCATCAGGTTTCTTGTTTCGGTCACAAGCCATGGTTGCCTCCTTACCTGAACATCACCGTTTGCAACATTGTGAAGGTTAATATTGTATATTACATTTATATTAATACTTTTTAATGATTTTTATATTTAAATTAGAAAGTCATATTAAATTCATAATTAATAGGTATTTAAGAATGACATTAGTCCACCAACTGACCATGAAGTTGAAGCTTCTATGCCCGTTGTGCAAAACTACCCAGGAGAATATCTTGATGTTGACGACATATTGAAGAAGTTGGCCCCTCCACCTAAAGTTGTTATAACTGGTTACCATGAAGACACTTCTGTTGCTGGATCATAATGTGGTCGATGTCCTAATGCTGCTATTTCTCTTGGTGCGGACTCACTACATGGAACTTATGATGCACATCCCGATGGGGCTACCATATTTGATGTTGAATGCCTTGATGCTTAAGCTATGGATTTCAGTAATCATTTTGTCATCCCTCCATTATTAAGTATTATTGGTGTATTGTGTTCATGTGTCTGCTGAACACCTTCTCTACGTTTTGGAAAAACTTTTTGTTAATTGTTTGTAGTATTGGATATCATTCCATGAGTGAATGTGTTTTGTCAATGGAGAAGGATACTATTTTAGTAATGATTGTTGGACCCCATGCTTTGGACACCATTAAAACACACCAGATTAATTTCTATTCAAACCAAGTATTAATTTTAATTGTCAGAATTGTTGGCTAACCCATATTGACATCTAACATGCTACCCAAGCACATATAAACTGTAATCCAGCATATAGTTTTTGGATAAATATGTTGTAACATTTGTTAATAAAATAATTATCTCAGGGCATTGCTGGATCCCACTATGCTCCCCCCTTTGAAGACAGACAATATTTAATTTGTTCTAATAAATGCATAGGTTATAAGTGACAAAAAACATGTGTGGACCTTGTTGAAATTTATCATGCGATCCAATCAAATGTAAGCTGTAACCCAGGATAGAATTTTTGGACAAATTACTTATAACATATTTTAATAAAATAATTATCCCAGGGCATTGCTGGGCCCCAGTTTGTTCCCTCCTTTGAAGACACACAATATTTCATTTTTTTAATAAATGTGTAGTTGATAATTGACAACAAATATTGGTGGACCTTCTTCAGAACTAACGTGCAATCCAAACACAAATAATATGAAACCCAGGACATAGTTTTTGGACTAATAGGTTGTAAGGTATTTTAATAAATTTATTATCCAAGGGCCTTGGTGGACCCCAGTTTGTTCCCCCCTAGGAAGACACACAATATTTCATTTCTTTTAATAAATGTGTAGTTGATAATTGACAAAAAATATTGGTGGACCTTCTTCAGAACTAACGTGCAACCCAAACACAAGTAATATGTAACCCAGGACATAGTTTTTGGACAAATTACTTCTAAGGTATTTTAATAAATTTATTATCCAAGGGCCTTGGTGGACCCCAGTTTGTTCCCCTCTAGGAAGACACACAATAATTTCATTTCTTTTAATAAATGTGTTGTTGATAATTGACAACAAATATTGGTGGACCTTCTTCAGAACTAATGTGCAACCCAAACACAAGTAATATGTAACCCATAACATAGTTTTTGGACAAATTACTTGTAAGGTATTTTAATAAACTTATTATCCAAGGGCCTTGGTGGACCCCAGTTTGTTCCTCCCTAGGAAGACACACAATATTTCATTTCTTTTAATAAATGTGTAGTTGATAATTGACAACAAATATTGGTGGACCTTCTTCAGAACTAACGTGCAACCCAAACACAAGTAATATGTAACCCAGGACATAGTTTTTGGACAAATTACTTCTAAGGTATTTTAATAAACTTATTATCCAAGGGCCTTGGTGGACCCCAGTTTGTTCCTCCCTAGGAAGACACACAATAATTTCATTTCTTTTAATAAATGTGTTGTTGATAATTGACAACAAATATTGGTGGACCTTCTTCAGAACTAATGTGCAACCCAAACACAAGTAATATGTAACCCAGGACATAGTTTTTGGAGAATTTACTTGTAAGGTATTTAATAAATTTATTATCCAAGGGCCTTGTTGGACTCCACAATATTTTTTTTGTTTTCAAAAATGTAATGTAAAATAATTGACAACAAAGATTGGTGGACAATATTCAAAATGAACTAGACACTCATGACCATGTAAAGTGTAACCCATCAAAGAAATTTTGGACAAAAACATTCTAACAGATTTCTATAGTTTGAGTGGAGTAGCATTTGTCCCACACATATCTATATTGAAATGAACACAAACAAATGAAATTGTCATACAGTACGAACCTGTCATTACCAATAACAAAAAATATCATTTTTTAAAGAACATTCTTCATATATAAGGTCATAAACAACTTCTAATTCAAAATATTTGACACATAATAATAATTTCAAACTATTTCATCAACCTCTTTATCCCATAACTCGCATACGGAGTTCGAATAGAACGACTTTTGTAACGTGTGCGTGGTTGATGCTTCATTCGCGCATACATATTGCTTTCCTCCATTTCGTCACACATGTCATTGCTTTTATGAACTTCATCATCTTCCTCAACAGATTTGCCTCCCAAATCAAAACTATGATCATTTGTCTAAGAAGCAGAACCATTTTTGTCATAACATGGATCATATTCCTTAGGCGGTTGTTTCCTTCTCTCCTTCATCTTTGTTTTTAGAATATCAATTGATTGCTTAAGTTCCTCAATAATCGCTTCTTGTTCTAAAATTTCACGCATAAGGTCTTCCTTCTCTTGTAAAGAACACCCTCCTTCATTTGTCCTTTGAACTTTGCCAAATCCACACCTATATTCATGAAAACCTTTTTGGACAACTAAATGTTTAAGCTCTTCTTCTGACACGGCAACATCATGCAAAACCTACCCTCATGAAGAACATAAACCAACAAGCAAAACTAAATCATTCAATAAATTGATTCAATAATAAACACAATAAAGTTAAAAATTATAAACAAAGATCAAACTAACCGCCTTCTTCTTCAAACTACGACTAACTACGGAATCCCCAACTTTAACATCCATCCAATGCAATATTCGTGGAAATTGGCTGGTGGGAGTTCCTCCCTTTCTCTTCCAAATCAACAAATGCTCAAAAGCCCATAACTGTAACAAAATTTTAACAAAATTTTAACAGCCTTAACTAATAATTCGAGATCATAATTAATAAAACAACCAATTAACGAATAATTTATTATACCTGTAACAAATAAACACAACCATCCACATGAAAGTATTTCGCATTTCCTTCGTCGCTCAACAACAATGAAGCAGTACATAGACTCCTAACCAAGTACTCATACACAAGACTACCCCAATTATATTTTCCTAGACTTCCAAAGTCATCCACAATGTTGAACAATATCGGAAAAATTCTATCACTGCGACTAGACAATAGAAACTCACATATGCCTATCAAAACATACAATCTACAAAAATCAACTACACTTAAATCTCCATGATGTTGCATTAAGAATTCATAAACCATTTTGACATCAACGTTTTCATCATCAAAGTGTTTCCTACACTCACTATGAACAAAACCCTCATCCAAATCAATTTTAGTTCCAACAACCATCAACCCTAAACCTAAGCATACATCTAATAAAGAAAATCTAACAATTTCTTTAGTAAGGCGAAAACCTCCTCTCCTCTCAACCCAAACATTAACCAACTAATTCAGAAGATTTCTACTTATCTTCATAGACTCTTTCAACTTCGGCATCCAAGAAAATGATGTTTTTTCTAGACAAATAATTTGTTCTTGTGTTAAGTTCTTATTTAGAGAACCAAGATATTGCGTCCGATATGAATGTCTAAAATAAATCTGCATCCACCATAAAAAAAATACATCAAGTCATTATTTAATAGATATATTGAACAACCTTATATGACTATTTCCAAACTCATACCTTCGTCTCAGTTATACAACCATCGTCTTCACTAGCATCAGTCATGATTCCCAATTCAGATCTTCAGTTCACAAAAATAAATATAAATCAAATCATTCATAATGTATTCATAAATCATTTTCACAACATAAATGCACACATGTATTCAAGTGCATTTATCAAATATAACAAACAAAACTAGTAATCAAATATTGACCAACTGTTAACTGAATCCACAGAACAGTACTATGTATGTAGCCCCCAACAAATTGCTCTAATCATTGCACCGATTGCACAAAATAATTGCACAAATCAATTGGACAAATCAATTGCACAAATCAATAACCAATTGCACAAAACAATAGACATCAACACAAACTAAGAGTGCAAAAATAAGTAGTTCAAAAAAGATAAACATCGAACGTTCTCACCAACGAAACCAACGACTGCAAAATCTGGACGACAAGTACGTTCCAAAAATCCCTCTTCTTGCACCTCACATTCGCCTCCACGTCCAACGGTTTGGCAATGACTGTGTCGAAAAACAAGATAGTGTTGTTCAGGGGGAGGGGAAAAGGGATTTCGGGTTCGGGTTCGGGTTTATGACAACTGATACGGGTTCGGGGATTGAGCAATGAAAGAAGAAAGGTGCGGGGAACTATTGGTGGAGAGGGAAAGGGATTCGGGTTAGGGTTTCTCGAAGAGGGGTTTTGGGGTTTCAACAATCAGGCCAGAAGGGGTTCTGTCATGGGATTTGACGGTGGAGCAGAGGTTTGTGTGAGCGGGAAGGGTTTTGTGGCGCGCTTTCAAGAACACGTAGAGCAGAGGTGTGTGTGTGTGCGGGAAGGGTTTTGTGGGGCGGCGGTTGCGAGAAAAGGTCGACCAGAGGTGTGTGTGTGTGTGGGACGGGTTCTGTGCAGAAGAGGTTGAGTGTTTTGTGATGAGTGGCGAGTGGCAAGGGAGGGTTTGTGGGCACCTTTCGAGAATCTGGAGCGGTGGAGGAGAGGCGTTTTCGAAAACGAAAATAATTTGAGCGGACTGGTGTGTGATGAGTGCGGAAGTGGCTACACGCGCGAGTGCGTCCCCAAACGCTTCACCACTGTCATTTCATTTTTCAGTTATAAAAAAAAAATTAAATGAAATAGCTGATGCCACGTCAGGTGGTAACAAAAGTGGTCATATTTGGGTGTCAATGTATCATTTCTCTAAAAACTGTACTTAAAATGCCTAAACTACAATATGTCTCCCAACACTTATTTCACACATTGTACTCAATGTAACAATGGACATATTTATTTTAGGGAGAATCTTAAAAATATATGACATCTAACTCAATCTTCCATTTGACAAAATTTATTTTCTTTAATTTCATAACATACAAGCCACCTTGCACACTTTTGTGATTTTTATATTTTTGCTTTCGTTAATTAAAAGATATATTTTTAAATTTTTTATTAAAATCCAACTACTCTTATTTCCAAAAATACTGAAATTAATCATGCATGAATATTTAGTTTTTATTCAAGAATGTTTTCAAATGTATTTATAAATAACCTCATCTTCTATTGCAACACCTCCTCCTCTTTGTGAATAACATTAAAAGTAGTCAACGATTAATCTTGTTTTGAGACTATTTTTCAAGCTTTTCCCTCATCTAATAAAATATTATTCATATACAAAGATGGATTAATACCTGGGATGCTAGACAAGGTCCATCCATCTGATCTATGATGCTCCTTTATCTCTTGCAATACTTGCTTCAGGTATAACTTGATATATGTTAGAAGTGCGCTTTAAGCCTAACTCAACCCTACAAAACCGACTTGTAAGGTGAGGTTTGCACCCCACTTATATATTGTGAATTGGCCTTATCTCTAATCGATGTGGGTGGGCTTTAAGCCTAACTCAACCTCACAAAACCGGCTTGTAAGGTCTTATCTTTAGTCGATGTGGGACTTCCAACAATATAGTATAAGGACAAACGAAGGTATCAATCCAAGGAGAGATAAGAAATATGAGTGAATGCATATTTGCTAATTTGATCTAAGCGGAGGAAATCAAATATACTAACTTTAAACTAACTAAAAATATACTAACAATGCAACTAATATGTTGAATGTAGGTAATCCTAAATCTATATGTAGAATAAGCTATACGAATGTAAAATCTATGATTTATCATGCTAAACTGATCTACAATGCCTGGGCATGGAATATTAAGGTATGAATTGTACTAACAAAGGGTATGAAACATGTAATGAACTTCAAAACTAACTAAAATAATGTGCAAATGCTTAAATGCAAACTGTTTAATGAATTACCTACAAGAAAAACTAAGATGCAGAAAGTGCTTGATGAAATATCAAGGTGAGTTGTGCACACATAATTTACAATGCAAAAGTTCTAAACCTGGCCTAGACATTTAAACTAACTCTAATATGCCTTTAAAACTAAATTAAAGTTATTGAAACCAAAAATCACAAAATAAAGCAAGAAATCACAGAATTGGTATTTGATAGTGAAGTGTTATGTGTGAATGTGCAAGGCAAGGCATGCTTCGTATTTTGCTATGGAATGGCTCAATGAATGAATTGGTGATGTAAAATAGTTTTTATTAACATAAATTGAGTATAGAAGCTGAAATGAAGAAAAGAATTGAGTAAAACTCTGAAATCGAAAATTTAAAACCTAAAATTAACAAGAAAAACTATCATGAACGAATTTAACTGTCAAACTTCAAATTTTATATTTTTGTGGTTAAGTCTCAAATTGAAAGTGTAAGTTAAAGAAACATATGAGAGGCGAAAACAACACATATTAACATAAAAAAAACAAGTGAGGGAAAAGAAATCATAAAATATAGTATTAATAGCTCACAAAAACTAGAAATAATGGTTTGGTTGACTATGTATTGATCTAAGGTGGTTATTGTGCACTCTCTAGAGTTGAGCACGGTTGCACACTCAATCTAGTATTTGAGAAGCAAGAACAAAGATAATTTAATCAAATCAAATTGTTGTTAACTAATTGCAGGGAGAACCAAAATTAAGATGTCTGAAACAGAGAAAATAAACCAATAATTTAAACAGTAGCATTAAAACATTAACGAATTGGAAAACGCAACTGAATAGTGAAAACAACTCACTAAATCAGATTTTAACACACTATAAATTGATATGGTTGAAATTTGCTCTTACTAATCGAAAGACATTTGAATTTAGGAAGATAAGTTGTGTATCTTCTGAATTTAGCATGTTTCCACATCAAATCCAGTGTTGGAATGCAAGAAAATTTTATAATCAATCAAATCAAGTGAATCAAAGTCAATTTAGATGAGAAAAACAAAGAAAGAAGAATTGATCAATGGAGAAGTAATGAATCATGAATAAAGATAAAGAGAAGAATTAAAATAAAAAAATTGAACCTAAGAAATGCATTATTTACAATGAGGATCGAAGAATGCCCAAGGCACCAAGCTTCCTCGGTAGAATCTGATCTTTTGGAGCAGCTTCAAAGAAAGAAAAAATGGAAAACGAAAATCTGAACTCTCGTGTGTTTTTGCTATGTGTAGTGTTTTTGGTGTGTTCAACAAGTTCCGTGGTCATGCTTTTACACAGGAAATTTACTTATTTACTGGTTATTATAGACAACTACCACTGTCCTCGTTATCTACACACTAAACTAACTATGTTCTTTTAAGCTTCCATCAATTTAATCAAGGATTGGATATCAAATTCAAAAAGTCAACTAGGGGTTAACTTCTGGTCAACTCTGCATAATTGTTGGTTAACTCTGCATAATTGCCAAAGATGATTTTGATTTGTATGTGCAAGCTGATTTTAATCACCATTTCTTTACTGACCTTGCTTTATATTGTTGCACTAGAATCATAAAACACAAGTTAGTACTATTATGTATTCAAAACTACCTAAACTAGACTAAGTTAAGTCATTAACTAACCTAAAATTACTTAAAACTACAAACCAAGACTACACCTAAACTTTACCTACTATAATAAAATTTATGAATCAACAAAACTATATGATTGCAAAAATAGTAATGTTTGTTGAGTTAGAGAACTAACTAAAAAGAAAACAACAACTAAAATTTACCAGCTACTCAAAATGATTGTAAACTAAGAAGCTGAAATTAATAAAGACTATATCCTACACTAGACTACACTAGTCTACTATAGATTGTGGTATTTTAACTTTACGACTATGATGTATCTATATATCTAAGTATGATTTCTATTATAATCCTATTCTAAAATTGGAGAAAAACTAATCAGTCATCAATTAGACTTCTACAAACTAGATCTAATAATAACTTGCACTAAAAATGAGCTAAAATCTAAGCTAAGAACTAAGAATTGACAACTTAAATCTAAGCTAAGAACTAAGAATTAACAACTTAAATCTAGCAAAAACAAAGCAAAACTTTTCATATAATCATGACTTATCAGGGAGCATCAAATCTTATCATGAATATCCTCAACAGGTCAACAGGTACAACAATAACTATCACTCCATCATCTCGAGTATCAATAAGTGTGTTAGCAAGAGTACGAACAGTTGGAAGAGGATTTGCACTGTACTGCAAAGAAAAGACGATTTTGATGGAAAAGTGGACTCTACTATTAGTTTAGACTACGATGAGAATGATATAGATGTTAAATGTGAATCAAGCAATTATAATGCACTAGTAAATGCTATAATTAAGTCATCTAACTTAATTTGCTACACTTTTGCATCAACACTAACACTTGTATCCAATTATAGTCACAAGATGATATGTACTCATCTATATCAGCACATGCCTTACACATGAATGAATCAAAATAGGAGTCCCAAATGAAGATATTACTTAAATTTAATAAATCAAAATCTTCTAAAAATTCAAGAAAATTATGATCTATTTGAATTTCATATTGTTCTTTATTTTCTTTTCCATCATATACCTCTTTTTTGCTTCCTTCAATTGTAACAAACTCTTCACCAAGCAATAGATTACTTACATTGCTTTGCGCGAAACATAAGCACACCAACCAAACAATAATTCTAATATGCAAAATATTATATAGATTTCCCAAATAACCTCACTCAAATGTCTCTTATTGCAAAATTACTCAGTACTCTTGTAACATCCTAGCCAGAAATTACTTATTTGAAATTTAAAATAATAATAATATTAAATATACTACATTTATTATTGAAATTTTTTTCCCAAAACGCAGGAACAATAAAACTTTATTTCAAACGCATTAAATACTAAAATGCATAATACTAATTACAAAAATAATCCATAAAATCCATGAAAGCATTTCTATGTAAAAACTCCCATGTTGGCCCCACTCCGGCTCTAAGTATCCATGTGCTCACCTGCATCAACATCTGCTTCCATGTAATGAGTTACTTGATCATCGTCAAACACACACAGATAGGGTGAGCTCAAAATAAAATAAACATCACACGGTACATTAATAACAAAATTAAACCCCTAACACTTCTGATACTCTACCATCTCAAGCCCAACAATCTCATCTTCCTCTGAACGCTTCTTGATTCTACACCCTTTGATGATTTTACTAATCGATCCTTGTTGCCACGAGTGTCTACTCGTCCCTCTGACTACAAACCACCACCTATAGTTCACACGCGGGAATAAACTTGTTGCGGCCACAATCTGCAACACCAAGTGGAGTTCCCCGATACGAACCGCAATTCGCATTTATCCCAAGACGACCAAACTCATCGGATAACACCGAGGAGGGCAATCTTCTGAAACCCATCCGTACGAGCCATGATCTTGCACACTCCACTAAACTTCCAAAACCACCAGGCTACAATCTCGAGTGGCCACGTGGTACCCCAATACAAGTTGTACTTGTAACTGGGCCCCTAGCAAAGCATCACAACAAGACCTCCATCCAAAGTCGTGTAGAATTCTCCTCATAGTCTAATTCAGCACCCTAAACCGTCTGGCACAGCACACACATCACCTGGCGTTGTCTGATTCCATACTGCTTGACAGTCACCTCACACCGCCAAGCGACAAGCGTCTTTCAATACCTTTGCCAGATCCATTCTGCCTAGCAGAACCATCTTTGCCGCCAGGCGCCTTGCGGTTCTAGTGGCCATTGCCACTGTTTTGGGTCTCTACCGCTTGGCAGCTCGTACCGCGTCGCCAGGCGCCATAGTAGTAATGCAAGTGCTATTGGTTTTTGGCATTTTTTGGACAGGTCCTAAAGGACCTCAAACACTCAATAATCAATTTTTAGCATAGTATAAATTATTTCAATTTAAAAATAAAAATAAAACTTAAAAAAAAAACCAGTTTAGAATTCGGTTGTCTATAATATAAACTAAATTCTAACTTATTTTTAAGGTTATTTAAGCAAAAATAATGTCAGAATTCGGCTCTTCAACAATCAAATTCTAACCTATTTCTAAAAATGTGCTAGATTAATAAATAAAAGGCACGTTATGCCATTTACGTAATTATGTTTGAAATCTTTACCGCAGAAAAAAATTCGGTACGAATAGCCCACTTCTATTCCACCAACATATTTGATTCACGTGACAACCGTATGAACAATTATTAGTGAATAAAGCGTATTTTGAAATAATAATTTTTAAGTCAATATTATTAAAAACATAAGATGAAATTATCATATTCTGATTTTTTTTTTCAATTTGTTTTTTATAAACGTAATTAACGCTTTTGTTCGATTTACGTCACTAATTCTGATTGGTGCTCTTTTCTCCGGAGAAAGAAGAAGAAAATAAAAGACAGGTGAGAAGAAGAGTAAAGAACGAATGAAATGGGAAAGGTAGACGTTATATAATTATTTTTGTTCACTTCATTTTTTAATTAAAAGTAATGGTTTAATTTAATTAAAGGCAAGAGAAAAAAAGTTATAAATTAATTTTAGAGTATAATCCGAAATTAAGAAATATATTGAGGGCCAAGTAAACGAAGCAGTAGTTAGATGCAGAAGCATGCATAATCATTTTGTTTAGTTCAATTAAATAAAATAAAGTAACCATATGTGTAATTTTCTTACATTACATTGTTGTGACAACATTTAAGCTTTAGTCTTTTGTAACTACCCACCCACACAGAACACGAGTTTTGCTAATATGCGCCGTACTTTTTTCCTTTCCAAAATTGTGGAATTGAAGAAAGCAGAGCATCTATATAGATAAAGTGTTATGAATGATAATGCGTGATATGCACTTATGTCTCTATTAAATCATATAATCAAAATCTTAATTGTATAAATATTTTAATTAAGATATTTGTTTTGGCTTAAACCATCATGGGAATCAAAAGTTGATATGATCTTATTCGTTTGTTTGTCGTACATAACACGATCATATAACTTTTAAAAAATAGTCACTCAATAATCTCTCTTTCCTTTTTTTTCTCTCACTTAAGTTCATTTGGTTCTATGATTGAATAAACTATTTTAATAAGCTGCTCCTATATTTTAAATAAATTTGTTAGCATATTGGTCTTTAAATATCTAAAAGTATAATTCATTTTGGTATTCTTAAAATGCACCAAATTAGACGGTTAATATATCTATAACAATATATAAAGAAGATTTTCCTTTTTTATCTACATTTCAAAATACCAATTTTACCCTTTAAATATAATAATTTATTAAATTTTTAAAATTCACAATTACTTTTTTTACCAACTTTTTATAAAATCGACTATCTTTGTTTCTTTTCTTCTTCTTTATTTATCAATAGTTATTCTTTCATCTGTTCTGATATATTTCACTTTATTTTTAATAAATATAATTTTAGTTTATATATTAACTTAATAACATTATAATATTATCACTTACTACTATAATATCATACATATTTAAAAAATACATACACACAAACGCGATAATACCTATGTTTATGCTAGTATCTTCTAAAGAGAATATGTAACATTGGCATCTATGTTCCTGTAATTACCCATTTCTTTTTTATAAAGAGTGACAAGGTTGTACTTTAATATTCTTAAAGTTACTCTAAATATAATAATAACGTACTGTTATGTTCTTAATTAAACTGGACTGCGATCATAGCATTTCTCTTGACAATGACACATACTTCATTCTCTATTGGTAATATTTTTTCTTGTTAGAAATACAAAATATTCATCAATTTCTAGATTAGAGATTAAAGCGTTCACAATTTTGAATTATTCTCCTATTTATAGTAAGATTGATTAATCCCTCATTTTAGTTATGATTGATCATTTAAGGTTAAATATAATTTTTAAAATTGTTATTTGTTAACTTATATGTAAATTAATTTTAATTTATGAAAAAAAAATCATCTTTTCTCAAAAAAAAAAAGAAATTCTTATGAAAATTTTTAATCCAAAATACATTTCATTAATATAATTAATTCTCTCATATAGTTTTCTCCAAAATTCGTTTAATGAATAGAATCCATAGCACCTTAAATTTTTTTTGATAAATAGAATCCATAACAACTTAAAACTCGTTAGATGAAAATTGTATGATAAGAAATAAATCATAAAATAAGAACATAATAATGTATAATCACATAAAAAATATGTGATAGACAATATAAGAAACAAAATAATTTAAGATATAATATAAATGATGTTTAAACTGAAAATCTTCATTAAAATTATATAACTTTTTAGAATTTGACTTTTAAAGCTTTTATGAATTACAAGAATATTAAAATAAATAATTTTAACTAAATTATACAAATTTATATCGAAAAGAGAGTCTATCTTTCAAAAGACATTGAGTGTGACAAAATACTCTTAATGGTTGAGATATTATTTGTGTAATCTTTGATAAAGGTTTAGGTGTAATTTCTTATAGTGTATCAAAATTAAAAATATGATGAGTGACTTAATATTTGTATATAGTGTATAAGTCATGTTTAAATTGTTTAAATTATTAGTTCACTCTCGTGTGTATATAATAGTTAATGTAAATCATTATGATATTGCAAATGATAGTACAACAATACAAACAAAATTATAAAAAAAATGTTTTTTTATTTATTTGTAGATATTCTTTTGAGCAACCTTGTATTATATATATATATATATATATATATATATATATATATATATATATATATATATATATATTCTAATATTTTACACATTAAAAAAGTAATAAATAACAAACATATTGTATGAAATAATTTGGTAAAAATTAATTTATTTTTCTGATACATACATTAAATTTATTATGATAGAAAAATTAATTAATTAGGTGACATTAAGAAAATTATTAAAGTCGAAAACATCAATCAATTTTAAGTTTTTGAAAAAAAAAAGACTATATTTATTAAAGAATAAAGGGAACATTTCTTTTACTATTATAATAATGATTGTAATTTTAATACTTAAAATAGATATAAGTTATAAATAATTTTATTATTATTATTATTATTATTATTATTATTATTATTATTATATAGATATATGCTTTTTGAGGAAGACAATATATCGATTTGAAGAGTATTACTATAAGTAAAATAAAATATTTTATTAACAATTAATTTTAGTGAAAAAAAGTTGTTACTTACGACTAATTTAGATATTAATTTATAAATAAAAATTATTGGTTCCTAAAATAATTACTATTATGAATATTATAATTGGTCGTTAAATTAACCATTAATTAATTAACGAATAATTTAGAAACTAATTCATTGTGTAACTTTAGTAACCAATTTTCTTTAATAGTTAAAACTTTAATAGCTAAATTTCATAAACCAATTTAGAGTCCAATTATAATTTTTTTTTCTAATAATTACTATTTTGGTAACTAAATAATTTTTTATTTTGTAAATTTGTATGTAAATTGATCATTATAGTCGCTAACACCTTTTAGTCACTAAAATTTTATTAATATTCACAAATTCGATAAATATCCTATTGTATTAAATGATTTTTTTTAAAGTTCATAGCTAAATTTCAGAAACCAATTTAAAATCTAATTATAAGTTTTTATTTTACTATTTTAGTAATATAATTTTTTATTTTGTAAATTAGTATGTAAATTGATCATTATAATCACTAACAACTTTTAGTCATTAAAATTGATTGTTAATGAGACATTTTTCTCATGGTATGTTATATAATTTAAAAAATTATTTATAACACTAAATGTAGCTGAACTTTATTAAAAATATGAACTTTAAAAAAATTCATTTAATACAGTAGGATATTTACCAAATTTGTGAATATTAATAAAGTTTTCAAAGTGAGAGTGTGATTATGATTTCTCATTAATTTTATACCGAACCTTCATGGCTTCATGGTGACCCTAATGTAAAATGGGGGGCCAAAGTAAACCAGAATTTAAGAAAAGAGTGGAGATTCAAAAACACGTTGCACTTTTACCATGGATGAAAGCTACAAGAAAAGAATCGTAGATAACTCTATAACTCGGTAAAATGTTACCGTACATTGATGCTGTATAATGTACTTCATCTTGTACAGTGCATTCGTTATCTATAGAATAGCTGAATTGTTTTTGACTGAAAAATTCTCATTAAACATGTTCAACCCGAGATTAACACTTAACCCATAAAAAATGTAAAAAAAAAAAAACACAAGAAGGAAATGTTGAATTATGTTTCTAAGTATCATTTTATACATTTTATGCAAAGTATATATCATGTACTAAGTAGTTAGAGGATGATTTGGATGACGTACTATTTGTGATTTTTTTTTTTTTCACAAATGCTCTTCTTCATTGGTTAACCAAAAAAATATATAAAAGAATATTAATCAGAATTTTTATACTAGTTCATCTAATAGTGCATATTACGTCTAGTTATTGACCAACTACTACTAGTTAAAACAAAGTAATGTTACATAGTACCAATGATTATTCTTTTAAATTGTAGTCACTCCTAATTAACTTCAAATGAATTTTCTTCTTAATAGTAGTAAGTTATAATGAGAAAACTTCATCACAAAGACATTATCACAAATTTATCACTAATTGAGCCTGTACTTTAACTTAAAAGGAAAATATATAATTTCATAAATTAAAATAAATTCTCTGAAAGGGAAATGATGGTCTCTTTAAGTGGTTATACATAAATGATCTAATAACAACAATAATAATAATAATAATAATAATAATAATTGGAAAAACTGTGGTCTATTATCACCAATAGATTATGGTTCTTTTAAGTTTTACAAAGATATCACATCTTTTTATATTTCTTTTTTATATTTTTCTGTGGTATTAGTAGAAGATAAACCTACTTAGTAAAAGTTGTTCGGAGAGGTTTTATGAGATTTTCTCTAGGATATTGATTTATAGATCACTTAGTTTTAATATCTTTGGAAGGCATTAAATATATAGATAGTTCTCTATTTTTATATAGAATTCTTATTATCATCCAAAACTCATGTGTTTTTGTTATATACTATGAATAGTAGAAAGATATAAAATAATGGCATGCATATGTATCTATGGATTAATCTTATGCCCAAAATAAAATCTACTTCCAATCTCTAATTAAATAATAAATATTTATATAATAGTAGGGGCATTACATTATGTTTAAACACTTGAGTCAGTAAGAAATGACACTTAAGTGTTTGAGTGTGTGGGATGCTCACATGGATTAGGATCTCACTTATTATCCTTATAATTTGTCACCATGGATTGTATAAGAAGGGAATTTTTGTTAACCATTATAAATTCTTGGCCAATCAAATTCAAAGAAGAAATTTTGATGTGTATTTATGTCATCTTATAAATACATCGAAAATTTGGTGGGAAGATAGAGTATATACCGATCATATGTCATTGAAGAAAAGTTTTCCGATGAGAGAAACTTTAATATGGACAATTAAAGACTTTCCAACATATAGGATGCCTAATTTATTTGGAGTTTTGTAAGGCTTTACCCTGGAATACAATTGAAAACGAAATATGATTTGATTGCCATCAACAATTATTACCGCATAATGATCCGTATTGAAGAAATAATGTTATTACATTTACAAAGGAAAGGCTCAACAAAGGTTAAGTGGTGAAAAGATTCAAAGTCCCCTGTCTTATTGTCAAGAGCACAATTGGACAATCACAATATTTTTTTTGAAAATTGTCGTATTAGAAGACTATACTTCTTCCACGTAATCTTGATGTTATACATATTCAAAGAAACATATTTTTAAATATTTTATGCGTAGTCATGATCACCAAAGGAAAGAAAAAAGATACATTGAAGTCTAGGAAATATTTGGAAGTACCTTTGTAGATTCAAGGATTTGGAATTAAAACTTGGTGGGAATGAGAATGTTGTTGAGTTCAAGGCACAATATGCAACAAAGTTGAGTTGTTTGTTTGTGCATTTTGAATATAAAACTACAAGAAATGTATGCTTCCAATTTAGGTAAGTAATACATACAGAACAATAATTTTTGTAATTAGTAACATGTTTTTACCAATGAAAATATATTCATCGATAAACCTAAATTGACCTTTTATTGTAGTTAACCATGGACATGACAACCTAAGCCTCCCTTTTCATTCCACCTTTATCTGCTCTCAAACCCATCGATCATGTCTTTTGCTATGGAAGCAATCTCCCACCTTCTCCTTCCCCTCAAGTTGTCCAAATCAATCAGAATTGCAACTTTCGATGAAATTGAAGAGGCAACAAACCAGAAAAACATTAATTATCGACGGTCAGAATCCGTCGATAATAGCCATAATCCGTCGGTAATAATATTTTACCAACGAACTTTCGACGGCAAAATATTCGTCGGTAAATCACTCGTCGGTAATCATTTATTGACGGATTGTTGAAATCTGTCGGTAATTACCGACGGAAACATCCGTTATCCTGTCCGTCAGTTATTACCGACGGATTAGACTGTCGATAAATCCATTCATGAAGTCCATGCCATTACCGACGGATATATCCGTCAGTAATTTCTGACAGATGCTTCTCTCGGTAATTACCAACGGACATATCCGTCGATAATTACATGGACTTCGGGAATGATTTACCAACGGATGGGTCCGTCGGTAATCTGTCGGTAAGACTAAAAATTTGGTTTGGGTTAGTTTATTTTTTAGACATTCCACAATACCTGCATATAGAAAATTCCAACACAGATAAATCCAGCAGTCCAACTTTCCAGCATTCCACTATATCAAATACTATATCATTATCAAACTCCATGACAATATATATCAAATGACACACTAAATTGTTCATAAAACAGAGAAAATAATATGTATCACAGGAATGTTTGTCAAATATTACATAAGCACGATCAATACCAAGAAGAAATAATAGTACATAAGTTTATTAAGTACATGCTGAAGAAAGTTTTTCTTAAGAACATGAAAAGCTAATAATCTTCATAATCAGGAGAAGATTCTTCATTTAGGTTATCGTTCTCTTCATTATTTTGTTGTTGAGAATGGGGTGGAGGGATTTCAGCGTTTGGTTGAGTAGGGTTTGGCTGTTGTGGCTGTGGCTGTGGTTGTGGCTGCTGAAGACGAGCCTGAGCATCAGGAGGGAGATATTGTAGGACTAGTGATTGAAAGGATCGAAACTCAGACCTCAATTGCTCATTTTCCTCTAGGCTGCGTGAAAGTTGCTGCCTAATATTAGTGAGGTCCTCAGTATTAGAAGAGGAAGAAGCTGGTAGTTGGTTCATGCTTTTATTTGGACCTGTATATTTTGAAACAAGTTGACCAGTCCCATAAAATCTTCCTTTCTTTTTCCCTCATACTATCTCAATCCAACACCTAGTCCTGATATTCTCATCCTGTGTAGGATCAACAGAGGATTGCTCTTATGTTCCATCAGCACATGAGAAAACCTCAGATCTAACTTGAGAAAGCCTAGTCTGAAATTCTTCCTGTAAGTAAACAATGAACAATTATTATTTTGTGGTGGGATATATTTTAGAGTAAATAATATTGAACAGTAAAAGAAGTTGGAATCCTCCCTCACGATGGCAACAACCTCGGTATGTGATTACATAGAACTCCTCCACCTAGACCTTCCTTAAAAGCCTACTAGTGTTGCCTTTGCCTCCTTTGTGTTTTGCCACATTATTGTCATTATGAGCTCCTGGATGTGAAAGAGGCCATCTAAGAGGATCTTATATCTATGATCTCGAACACTGGAAGACATCTTGGATCCGAAGGAAAGTGAGGGAGTTTCTGAAGGTGATGAGATAGGGTTCTTGAAACGACATCGGGGTGGTGGTGGGTATTGTTTGAAAAGGCGGGTGGTGGGATTATGCCATTGAAGATGAAATTTGGACCGACACATGGTTTGGATTATATTGTCTTTATTTAAAAATATTAAAACTCAATTGGATAAAAAAATATTGAAACAAAAATAATCATAGATTTCATAATAGAAATGAAATTATTAATTAAATCTTTAAAATATATTGTCACTGAAATATTAAGAATATAAAAAAAATTATTTTTAAATAAATAACTTTATTTATGATCTATAACAATATATAAAGAGAATTCCCCTTCTTTGTCCACTTTTCAAAATACCGATTTTACCTCTTTAAATATAATAATTTATTAAATTTTTAAAAATTGACCGTTACTTTTACTAACTTTTTATAAAATCAGATGTTTCTATTTCTTCTCTTCTTTATTTATCAATGGTTAGTCTTTTATCTATTCTGATATATTTCACTTTATTTTTATCCATAACAATATATAAAGGGGATTCCCCTTTTTGTGTCCACTTTTCAAAATACCCATTTTACCTCTTTAAATATAATAATTTATTAAATTTTTAAAAATTGACCGTTACTTTTACAAACTTTTTATAAAATCAGATGTTTCTATTTCTTCTCTTCTTCTTTATTTATCAATGGTTAATCTTTTATCTGTTCTGATATATTTCACTTTATTTTTAATAAATATATTTTTAATATATATATATATATATATATATATATATATATATTAACTTACTAACATTATAATATTATCACCTATTAATATAATATCATACATATTTAAAAAATTATACACACAGGCGCGATAGCGCCTATCGCGCCTATATTACGCTAGTATAAAGAATAAGAATAATGAACTATTATATATAATTTAGTTATTGATATTTTTATTTACTTTAAAATTATAGTTTTAAAGCTTCTCTTTTGGTTGTTATGAAACTGAACGAAAAGTGGGATAGGGAAATATATGACAGCAAGACATAGCAGTTCATTTTAAACTTTGCTCAAATACTTATTACACAGGAAAAGTCACTTAAATTAATGAGCACCAAATAGATGCTTTCTTGTTCTGATAACAAGATATCCATGCTTTTGGTTCCTTCTACGCTTCGTGGAATCATTTACTGTTACATGGGCCTCACCTAAGCATCGTAAAGTCATGCCCTATGCTTTTTGGTGACTATAAATCAGCCAACACAAATGAGAGAAACAGCGTTTACTTTGAAACATTGACTAGTAGATAGCTAGAGTGAATCACGAAGATGATGAGCTCGAAGTCAGGTTCAGGTAGCAATGTGCATCAAGGGAAGACCTTGCTGCAGAATCCATTTGAATTCAGTGATGAACAGATTCTGGATAATGTCTACAGAACCCATTTTCATTGTGTTGAGAAATGCGATGTAAAATCTCTTCACACCGTTGCCTCAACCGTCATCAATCACTCAATTCAAATCACAGACACCGTCATTCAACAGGTAATCATTCTTTTCAATGGTTTACATGTCATTTATGATGTTTACATATTTTTCTTCGTATGTAAATTATATTAAAAGCTAATTCAGTATTCACATATGCAAGATCCAATTTTGTTACCAATAAAAGGATTTGTTAATTAATAGTTTATAAATACTTCTGTAGACACTTTTTTACACTTTAAACCAGACATTCTTATCATGTACATGGTACAAAAATGTACTCTAGAAAATAAATGCGGTAGCATATACTTAGTTTTGTATACATTTAGAATGATTGGAGTTACTTTTTTTTAGCATAAAGTACATTCAATGGTTTTCTGACACAGGCGAGCCAACTCAGTGAGCGTTTCAGAGAAGAAACCATAACTTCAAGACAACTTACTGCAAAGCTCAAGCGAATTGCTTGTCAGGTGCTTGCTAATTTTCTATTTTCTGTTAATTAGAAATTTAGTTTAACGATTCACAACCAAAATAATGAATTTAGTGAAGGTTTAATATTTTCCATAATTATTTTTTTTCATTTTTTCTTATTATTATTTGGTGTTCTGTTTTTTTTTATATTAATTTAGCTAATATAAAATTGTGTTAAATTGATACTAATATATCAATTCGATGATATACATTATATTAATAATTGTTTTGAAAAGAAAATACAATTAAAAAACATTTAAAATACTAAAATGAAATTAATAACTTGTTATAATAAACAAAATAAAAAAAATTAAAATGAAAAACTACATTATTTGCATATGTCTCTACAATAACAAATAATAACGGATTAAATAAAAATTTTGACATTTTAAAAACAGGTACATAAGAAATTTAGCGTCTACACAATGTTTGAATGCTTTTATATTTGAAATGGTATTAAACATATAATCCTTATAGTCATTTATTATATCTTGCATGTATATTAATATGTGATATCTAAATAATAGTCATATCTTATTTTAATACAAAAACTTATTTAACCAATAATATATTTACAATGAAACGTGCAACTTTGTGTTTCAAATAAGTATTTGTGAAAAACTATTTAATATTGATGTGTGTAATTGGCTTAACGTAACAATCTCTTCAATAGATTCCATTCTACAGACAGGGAATATTATGTTCCCTTGAGCATGTAAGTGATGTTGACATGTTGTAATAACCACGTAGGCCACTTATACAATACTACAAATAGTACAAGGAACATAACTCAAATTATAACAAAAACTGAATTGGAAAAACATTCTCAATCTTCACGCTATTATAAAGTTGAAATGGTTGGAGATGTAGATGGTGTGCACTTCTCGTGGTGAACACTACGCGCATCACACAACGATGCTGATTCTGGAACAGCTGAAAGCATATTCGTGGGATGCAAAGGCACTGATAGTTCAAGCAGCGTTTGCTCTGGAATACGGGAAATTCTTGTACCTTCCCCTGACGAGACAGCACGAGGAGTCTGAGAAATCGCTGGCTGATCTGAACGGGCTTCTGGTGATTCAGCACAACACTCAGCACCTCAGTTTCTTCAACAGTGTGGTGAAGAAGGTGATGCAGGTGATTGAGTGCATCACCGAGTGGAAGAGGTTAACCAGTGCTGGCTATGATATCAAGGACGTCCCCACCTTGGCAGAGACTTTGCATGAGATCCCTGTTGTTGTCTACTGGGCAATCTTCACCTTCGTCACTTGCACTGGTCAAATTGATGACTTCACCACTGACCTCAAGTAAGACAATTTATACAAATTAATTACTATGTGCTAAAAACTAATTTTAGTTCTTATATTTTGTTCCATGGGGATAAATTCATCTAATTACAATGGAAGTTACCAGAAAGGTAAAGTTGTTAATCTAATAGAACTTTCAAAGATGAAAAATTTAAATTTAATAATAGTTATCATTTTTGGTTTTAGTGTTTTGTGTTAAAAGTATTAATTACGATTCTTCCCTTCTTTTTAGCATAGATACACGCTGCTTTTATAGAAGGAAAACCTCAAATTAGTATTTTAAAAATATAATGGACATGATTGTTCTGGAAAACAATCTCCATTTTCAACTTATATATATGTTACCAACTTTTTTTTGTTTTTTGTTTTTAAATACTTGATATATAAATTCTTAGAAGAATATATAATATGGAGGGTTGTTAATATTCATGTTTTGTAAGTATCAAGGTAGGGCTTTTATGTTACCAATTGCAACCATTAAATTTCTCAAATTGGAATTTGTTTGATATTTGATCAAATTTAATTCTTTTGTTCTATCAAATATATATAATGATTGCTATATCTTGATTCAGGGTTCACAAATATGAATTATCGAAAAACTTTGAGAACAAGCTTGACCTCATTCTGAGAACTTTTAGGGAGCATTTGGAAATGTGTAGCACGGAGATAGGTCGGTTATGCTTGCTTTGTACCTTATTCCCTTTTTCTAATATAGTTTGTAAACTGTAAAGAAGCTGAATTGACATTCAATATTGTTGGGATTTTTAGGGCTTTTGAAAATATGAGAGATATGAGAGATATATATGATATATTATACGGAGGAACATGTTTTTGTACTTTATTGATATAATCCAATCTTTTGAAGATTGGTTGGTTGTGACACATGATGTTGTAAAAAGTAGATCTTCCTCTGATTTATCCTCATCTGATTTATTCTCTACAATTTGAACATCTTCTTCAGAATCTTTAGATTTGCATACCTTTTCCACATGTCCCAATTGACCGCATTTGTGACATTTGACATCTGGCCTCCACCAACACCAATTGGGTTGATGACCTTTTCTCTTGCAATGGGGACAAGATGGAAAAACCTGTGTGTTGTTGTATTTGCTCCTTCTATTTTTCTTGACTATGAGAGCATTATCTTCCGTGTAATTTAAATTACCTTCAACCGCCTCATGATCTTCTCTCATCAATCTTCGTTGTTCTTGTGCTTGCAAGGCATGTATCACCTCTGTAAAGGTGATTGTAGACAAATCTTTTGTATTTTCTAAGGAAGCAATAGATGCCTCATATCTTTCCGGCACCGTCACCAGAATTTTCTCAACGAGTCTGGAATCTGGAAACTCTTTTCCCAACAATTTTATCTTGTTGGCAATACCCAACAATTTGTTTGAGTATTCTTTAATCGTCTCTGACTCTTTCATTCTTTGCATCTCGAACTCCCTTATCAAGTTCAAAACTTTCATGCCTCGAATCTTCTCGTTCCCTTCATATTCTGCTTTCAAGTATTCCCAGATTTCTTTGGGAGACTTTAGAGTCATGATCCTGGTCATAATCATTTATGAAACACCTGCAAACAAGCATGACTTTGCCTTTGCCTTTCTCGTTTTCTTTTCTTTATGCGCTTTCATTTGAGCAACAGTGGAATTTTCAGACAAGGGAACATCATCTTCCTCCACAACTTCCCATAGATCTAGCCCCTCTAGATATGTTTGCATTCTTACCGCCCATAGATCATAGCTTTCACCATCAAAGAGTGGAATAACGACGTGTGACATATTTCCCTCCATTCTATCAGCAGTAAGAACAATGGCTCTTGATACCAGTTCTTGGAATTTTTAGGGCTTTTGAAAATATGAGAGATTTGAAATATATGAGAGATATATGTGATATGTTATAAGGAGGAACATGTTTTTGTATTTTATTGATATACCCTATATATAGAGCAAAATATAACAAATATCAAGTATAAAATATTTAGAATATCTCACTTCTAATCTAAAATAATAACTAATTTCCTAAAACTGAAACATATATTTGAAACTGAAATATTTCCTAAAAACTAATTTATCACGTGACATGACAACAAATTGATACATCAACAAAAAAAATGAAAATAACTAAAAAAACTTAAAAATATTACAAATTCACATATGACATGTAAAAAAATATCATAAACTTCAATCTACCTTAATTGAATTGATTTAACAAAAATCGAGATTTAATTAAAAAAAATTAAAGAGATCAAATTGAATAATTAAAATAAATTAAAACCAAATAAAGATTTTAACCTTATTTTTATTATTCAATAATATTGTTATGTTATTTCTTATCCATTGTTATACTTTTAAAAAAAGAGTTGAGGGAGTCGCTATTTATTTCTGGGCACATAAAGAAAGCATAGTGACCCATGCAAGGGGACTTCTTTTTGCACCCCGAATAAACCCTATGTACAATTCGGGTTATGAATATGGGCCTCTAAAACCCTCTGGATCTCTGTGGGTTGCCGAGGGAAAAACGTTCTTTCCACTTCAGAACACGAGCTTCGTATCCGAATAACACTAGACGTTCATACATCAAACACCTTGTCCGCACGCAAAAACTAGGAACAAGAAAGCGAATCGAAGATGCAGAGATTCAAAGCTCTGCTACCGCAAACAAGGACCTCACTTCGCACTCTCTATTCTTATCGTCGAGCTTTCTCTGCTCAACCAAATTACGCAGAGCACGACGATGACGATTCTCAGGAGCAGGTCACATTACTCACATTTCTCGTGTGCGCTTTCTCTGTCTTTTTCTCTTTGCTTTTTTGCCTTTCAATTTGCGACGTCGTTGCTTGACTCCAGATTCTAGTCGAAGGAAGAGCAAAATCACGAGCAGCTATTCTCAACAGGCCTTCTTCGCTGAACTCGCTCAATGCGTCCATGGTACGGCGTCGTTTTTTCCTTTTTCTTTCCGTGTTTTGAGTACGTTCGTCTCAGGTAAAGGCTGAGTCGTTTGCATTTCGCAGGTTGGTCGATTGAAGAGGTTGTATGATTCGTGGGAAGAGAACTCTGACATTGGATTTGTTTTGATGAAGGTATCACTGTTGTTTTCACGGCACTAAGTTACCAATGAACTAAACGACATAATGATATTGTAATTCATCATTCTTTTCCTTTTACTATGTTTATGGATATTGGTCATTCTGTTGAGTTTGAGTTTCTATATTGAATGCTTTGAAGGGTAGTGGCAGAGCTTTCTGTTCTGGTGCAGATGTTCTTAGGTTGTATCACACACTCAATGAAGGTCAGTGGTATATTAATATTTTATTAATTAAGTAGCAAGTATATTGTCTTTTTAGTTTCATTAGTTTAATTTCTAAGCACTCTCAATGTGAAAACTTTTACTCTGGTAATCAATCAGAAGTGATGGTAGGTATGAATTTTGAGGTAGTGATTATTAAAGTCAACAAAATTATCAAGCATCACAATTTGTTATGATAATGTTGCACTGCCGCTGCATAAACTGTTTTCTCTATTTCATTCAATCTTTCAACTGAATACATCAAGTTCATTTAAATAAGTTTTCACTTTTTTTGAGTATTTGATCTGATTACTGTTTGTTATACATGTCATCTTCCAATTTCTATATAAAAGAAGTTGTTTTAGTAGCTTTATAAAATCTACTTTTGATATATGGTTAGGTAGATGACGCCAAGGGACCAGATCACTTTTCTATGCTAATGACCTCTGTATCTCAAGTCTTTTCATTTTCGTCTTTGCTGGCTGGGTGTATCTTGTCCTCGTGTTTTAATTTTTTTTGTTTTCATTTTAATAATATTTGTTTACTAAAAAACAAAAGTATTATTTCAACATAGGACTCCTGAATCACATTCAGACTGAGTCCTATTGCAAGGTGGTGATAAGAGGTTCATGTGCTTTGGTTGATTGACCCAAATTTTTAGTAAAAAAGAAAATATTGCTGAGATACTCTTATAGTAATGAATTGTGGTCAGATGGGTTGCGCAGATTAAGACAGTAATGTCATGTTAGTATCATGATCTGTAATTAGCGTTGGTCACTTTTAATTTTCAGTTGCTTATTCATCAAAGGTGCATTTTACATTTGCGTGAGTGATGACATTTTTAATTTTGTAATGAGCAGGAAATGCCGACGAAGCTGAACAGTTTTTCAAAACATTATATTCATTTGTATATCTTCAAGGGACTTATCTTAAACCACATGTAAGTTTTGAATAATTACTAAAAGTGTTCTGTTTGAGATATTGAGTAATTTGGTTTGAGGAATTGATATATACCAAACATAATTCATCTTTGCTTATGTTCTTCACTCTCCGGTGGACCAATATTGATAATGCTAGGCATGGTTTTAAGCTACAGTGTCAACTTGTAAACTTCTCCAGGTTATGAGTTTACAAGTTGACTGCTGCTAATTGAGCTGAAGCAGTGGTGAAATTGTCTCTTGGTGAACTTGGATAAACCTGGTGGGAATGCTCAAACTAACTCAAAGCTGAGTTGGCGTGTCTGCCTCCATTGCAATTTAAAAGCCAATTGACATTGATCTTCTGGTCTCTTGCATGACTAGAACTCACTTTTAGATCTCATCTCTTACATCCTCTCTTTACATGTTTCCTACCTCAAAGTGATGAAACCAGGGTCTGACATTTTCTGTTGTCAGCTCTCTCACATCACGCAATCTACAACTTTTTCCTTGCCATTCCCCTCTCGTTCTCTCCCTTGATTAATTTGTGAAGCTTACTGAACTAGGCTTCTTTATCCCCATTACAAAACTTTAGAGGTGTAACCTATTGAAAATTTCCAAATAGTGTAGATGTAGAGACTAACAAATAAATTTAACCAATATTCAATTTTAAAGCAAATAAATTTAAATTCCATTTAGCCATCAATAAATTTACCACAAATAAATTTATGGTTCCTGCATCAGCATGAGTGAATTTCTATAGCAATGGCACAAATGTAATCTATTACTGGAAATAAGAGGCTATGAAAAAGAGAAGATTTAGTATGAGTCGAGTTGAAATTTTCTTCATGGTTGAACCAAATCCTTCTTTAAATTGAAAATAAGATGAAGTATTAAACACACCCATTTGTGTAGAATTTAAAACAACTAGCAAGATAATTAGGCTAGTACGTTTTCTCATCCATTGATTGTGTATGTTAATATTATCATATACTGTAAGGTTATGGATAGTATCACAACATAACGAGTTACAATATATGTCTTTTCTATACGATGAATTTTGAGTGTGTTTCTTAATGTGAAAAGCTTGTTTGATACCTTAATGTTGATTTTGTTGGCATTTATGTAGGTGGCAATTTTGGATGGAATAACAATGGGATGTGGATCTGGAATTTCTCTACCAGGGATGTTTCGTGTTGTAACAGATAAAACTGTATGTGATTTCTTCATTAGCTCATCACTCAATGAATTGTTTTATATTTGAAACAAGTGCAGGCAGCTAAACCTTTTTCTGCTTAATCTTGTCAGTTTTTTTCTCACCCAGAGGCTCAAATAGGTTTCCATCCAGATGCAGGAGCTTCTTATATTTTGTCTCGGCTACCTGGCTACTTGGGTAATGTACATTTTGCATGCTATTTTAGAGCTGGACTCCTGTGTAACAGTTTTGATGCGCATTTTACTGATATATATATATATATATATATATATATATATATATATATATATAGTTTTTTTAAAATGCATTAATGTGTCATTTAAAAAAACTGGAACAGAAATCATTAACTAATCCTCAATAAGTTAACTACACAAAGTTGAAGAGAAATGTTTATAGAAAATATTTTCTGTGGAAGGTAATTTTCATTTTGTCTAAAAGAACCCAATTCCTTTCTTGAAAATGGTTCTTAAACTTTTGAAAGGTATCTGCATTCTATTTCCTTAGGTTTAGATCTGGTCCAGAAATTGGACAAAATGATTGCTTTATTGCCGAAAACTTCCCTGATTAGTATCAACAGGATATAGAATCAGTGATATAAGTTGATTTTTTTTTTGCTTTGGAATTTTTATATTTCCAATACTAAAGTATTTTGAGAGTTCAAATTTCAGGAAAAAATATATTTTTCTTATTTTATTTAACTAGATACACCAACTTTTTTCGTAAGGAACAATATCTGATGTGGTACTTACGTAGTATCATCTGTGCAAATTTGTCACAGAATGTTTAAACGGATGTTATTATGAAAAAATTATTATTGTTTTCATATTCTTTGTTACTTTTATTATTTTTAATATTATAGACTATTGATCACACTATTTTTTCTTTTCAAAGCTAAATGGTTTTTTTCGTTGCAAATATTTTGTATATGAAAATCTTATCTTTTCTAGAATTCAAGATTCCATTAGTTTCTGCAACCCAACCCCCCCTGCATAGCTCGAATTGGCTTTACTAAAGACATTTCCTACTGAATATTTATACAACCATTTTCTTTCAAGAGCATTGGAATATTCTTGATTTAACTATTGTTTTAAACTTGCTCTAATAGTCTTTGCAGAAAATGGTTCCAAGAAATTTATTTATTTTATACTATGTTACACAGGGGAATACTTGGCCCTTACAGGAGATAAGCTTAATGGTGTTGAAATGATTGCCTGCGGCCTTGCTACTCATTATTCATTAAATGCAGTATGTTTTTCTCTGTTCATGTGTCTCTTTGTTCTATCTTTTGACCTACTTTTGCTTTGCTTATATTATTTGTCTTCTCCTGACAGAGGCTTGCTTTGCTTGAAGAACACCTCGGTAAACTAATCACAGATGAACCTTCTGTTGTTGAGGCATCCCTTGCACAGTATGGTGATATTGTTTATCCAGATAAGAGCAGTGTCCTTCACAGGTAGTGTTGCACAAGCTTGTCCTTATTTCGTTTGAGGGTTTATGAGGTATATATTTTTTTGGGAGGGGGTCATGAATATATCTCAGTTTTGCTCCTATCGATCCATAAACTTCTGTTCAAATAATTGCTAAAGTCAACCATCATAAATCCTAGATAAAATGTTAACCAATGCCTTTAAAAGAGATATAGGTAGAATTTATTATCAAAGCAAAAGCATTATATATATATGGTAAACATATAAGTCATTTAAAGCTGGTTTTTAAGTAATTGGAAGAATTTTAAAAGATGTTTTTTTGGTTGAATGAATGATTTTATTACGGAGACTAAAAGCCTGTAGGAAACACCCGTTTTTGCATTCATTACCAGAATCTTTAGATTTTATTAATAGTTTGTTACTGTGATCGAACTGAAAAAATTAGTATTCTGAAAAAAATGCAAGAGTGAATAAACACTCGTTAGTGATGATATTTCTTCTTGAAATATGTATATGATGAAATCCTCTCGGATTTATATTTGCTTATTTTTTATTATTCAGCTGGTGACATGAAGTAGTCGTTTTTTGAAGCTGTCAGTAGAGAAACATACCTCAACAGCGTAAGGGCGCTTTGTTGAAGTGTGTTTTAACAGCATAAGGGCGCTTTGATGAAGTGTGTTTTATTTGGGAAAATATAATATTTTCAATTATTAAATTTCTACTTCCAGATGTGCTAGTAATAGATGCTTCACTATTTATTGCTGTATACTGAAAATAAATAAGGGTCTGTTTTATTAGGAAATTGAATGACTGTCTGTATGGTTATTATTTTTTATTAGTTTTTGTGTGGATTAATTTATGCTTGTGCTGAACTGCTGTGTACTTGTCACTCTTCGCCTTCCACCTTGAATTAGGGCTATGTAGGGTGTTGGCAATTGGGGCAATTACCTAAGGCCCCCAAACACTTAAGGCCAGTAAAGAATAATTTATACCGTTAAGAGTGTTTTCCTATTGGTAATTTAAGGTATTAATTTAGAAATTTTGTTTTGGTTACCTTAAAATTGGTTTATTATTAACATAATAATCACCAATTACCATTAATTGCTAATTTTCCGAAATACTTGGTATTCCAACTGTCCCCCTTTAATCATCATTCCTTTCCATCTCTTTCTTGAGTATTGTTTGTTTTCAGTTTCTAATTTGCTCCAGTCCATTGTAGTCTTTTATTTTATTACTTATCGTCTGAAGATTGGTGAATATTTGTCAGTCAAGTGAGTGATGGAGGTGTTGAAAATTGAAAAATAGGAGAGTATAATCTGCATGTGTTCCTTTTATTCGTAATATAGAAATTTAGTACTCAGAAATAATAAGTATGCTTAACGAAGTTGAGAAGAGATAAGGAATCACGGAACCATATGCTATGAAACAGAACCAATGTGTGAGGACAGTAACATCAATACCCGTTTTTAATATGACAGAATCCCATAAATACATGCATGATAACAGGGGCAGACGTCTTATCTTGACTTGGAGAAAGATTATCATGAATAAAACAAGTTCAACAGCGAGGTGTTATCATATTTTGATACTAAAATGTTACTACATTTATATTTATATACGGAAATTAATTATATATGAATCTAAAAAATAGAAATGAATCTAACAATTGTACAGGTGCTACTGAAATAGAATTCTTAACATTTTAATTTGAACTAATTTTCAATTTCTGAGTGTTTCTTTCTTTCTTGACATAGGCTTGATACTATTGACAGATGTTTTAGTCACGACACTGTGGAGGAAATTATTGAAGCTCTGGTAAGAATCGTATTAAATCTCTATATTATGTTTGGTTAGTCCAGAGAGAGTTGAAACTAAAAAAAGTTAACATCTTTTGGTGAATATATATACACACACACACACACACACATGAATGATCTGGGGAAAAATTAGTCTCTAAAGCTTTTTTTCTTTTCATTCTCAAGTATCTGTTTTTTGCTTTTCTGTTTTCTGACAAAATTTCCTTTATCAAACTTGTATTTTAGGCCGGGCACTATACAGATTAAATCTATCTTATACAGTTTATGATTAATTACCATAAAAAATATTGTAAGTAGGATATTAAATGTATTACGAGAAGTTGTAGAATATTAAATTTATTACTAGAAAGTAATAGAAGCGGTTAGAAGATTGTAGAAATCTCTTTGTAATTATTACTTTAGGGTTAGAGTTCTCTCTATATAGAGACTGATGTGCTGTTTCAAATGAATCAATTGAATAACAATCTTCTTTCTTTTATATTAATTTTTTCTAGTTGGTATCAAAGCTCCCGATCTTGGGAACCCTGTTTTCGCATTTCTTCCTTAGTGTCTTAGTTACTGTTCCTTTTAGGGTTGCTTGAAGTGCACCCATTTCCATTAAATATTCAGATTCCCTGAAGTGCATCCAACTTGTGGTTTTGTCCGTTCTTGCACCTGACTATCCATAGGAGTTGCTGTTGAACCTTCAGTGGACCTTCATCGGACCTTTGTTGGATCCGTCACTTGACCTTCGCCGGACCATGCTGGACCTTCGCTTGACCCGCGTCAGAGTTGTTGTTAGAGTCGTCGTCGGGCTTTCTTGATAGAGCTTCCGCTGTTGCAATAATTGTTTGTCTGACTGATTTCCATGTAATCACACCACCCTATGTGTGAATGCATAACCACTAATGGATTTTGTCTCATCTTAATCAGAGATCCGGTTAGCATCATTGTACCCTTCTAGTACAGTGCGAAATCTACTATGTTCAATAGTATAATCCATTAAACCTCTTAGATATCTCACAAGTCTTGCAAGTGCATCCCAATGTTCCTGATTAGGACATTGAGTGTACCTACTGCATAAGCAATGTCTGGTCTAGAAAAGATCATTAACTGCAGTAAGCTCCTAATTATTTGGGCATATTGAGGTTGAGAAATAGATTCTTCCCTATTTTTCTTTAATTAGAGTTTCTTAGTGTATTGTTTTTGGGATAGTAATATACTATTCCCTTCCTTATGATTCTAGCACCTTAAAATTACATTGGCTTCAACCATGTCTTTCATTTCAAATTTAGATCTTAGTAACAATTGTTATATAGACAATATCAATGCATGTAGCAAAGATTAACATGTCATCTACATGCAAACATATAATGACACATTCGTCATTTTCATATTTAAAGTTCACATATTTTATTAGCATCGTTAGGTAAAAAATCATCACAAAGTTTAGTTCATAGAGTATTGCAAAAAGCTTTTTGAATCTTCCAAAGAAAGATTAATGAGCACAATGCTAGTATGAGATCTTCTCGTCCCTTTGTGGCCTAAGGACGTCAATTTTCTCGCATTAGCACCGTGCTCTCTTATCTCTCTCTGGAAGATTCAAAAAGCTTTTGCAATACTCTATATAAACTAAACTCTTTTTCTACAACATTGACTTCTTTGGGAAGTCCATCTGAGTGTCATAACTTGTCTGTAGCCATAGCTATGGTCTCCTTAAATCACGATAATTTCATCTAAAATAACAAGAATTTGGTTCTTTTCTACGTTCCACTCTCCAGTTGAAGAAGGTACTCGGAACACCAAGGCGACATAAAATACAGGCAACGTATAGCATTTTGGGTTGTTACATAACGAAATTTCAATATTGATGATATCTTGATCAACAATCCAATTGGAGACAGAACAACTCCATAGTATCTGTTTTTATCTTCTACCCCCTTCCTGACCTCAATATACTGAAAATAGTGATTTTGGAAGAAGGAACCTTATTCAAACTTTTTCAGAAAGGAGTAACGGGGTTTCCTTAAATTTAAAACAACAGGCAGATAAGTAGGCAGTTAACTGAACATTTCCTATTTCTTTAGAAGAAAGAGGTGATGAATTTGTTGATGTTTTCCATCATCTGGTGGTTAATTACACTGCTTTTTGATAGTTTGGTTTACCTTTTCAAAATGGATTGTTATTCTGCCAGGAGAAAGAGGCTGTCGACTCTTATGACAATTGGTGCTCGACTACTCTTAGGAGAATAAGGGAAGCCTCCCCATTGAGTTTAAAAGTTATCTTACGATCTGTGAGTTTACACTTCCCTTGCATGCTTATTTCCCTTTCAAGGTCTTTGTCTTCTGCATTTACTTTCTTCTCTACTTATTCTAGATACGTGAAGGTAGATTTGAAACTCTCGATAAATGTCTCATACGTGAGTACCGTATGTCCCTACGTGGAATTTCTAAGAATGTTTCCTCCGATTTCTTTGAGGTAATGATTTCTCTGTATCTTTTCTGTAAACAATTTTATTTTCTTTTTTATTTTACTTTACTCATTCTTTATGCAGGGTGTTCGAGCAAGAATGGTTGATAAAGATTTTGCACCAAAGGTATATCTATTTTGTCTTAAGCGTCTGTTAAATACCTTTTGTGGGAAATTATGTGAAGCATTTCATTCCCAAAATTGCAGTGGGATCCACCTAGTTTAAAAGAAATATCAGAGGACATGGTTGACTACTATTTCTCTCCATTAGAGTCTGAACTAGTGCTGCCGACGGCTTTGAGAGAACCTTACATGTGAAACTACCATACCTCTAAGCAATTATCCTCACTAGCAATGGTAAGGCAAATAAATTCTAATTTTGTGCTTAAGCTTCATTGGAAATATTTAACAATGTTTGTTGTATTGGCATAAAAATGTGGAACCCACACTTATATATTTGGCGGGGAGGGGTAGTTGAATTACTACTACCGCTCTTTCGTGAAATTGTACGCCATCTAATTTTCTCACTGTTTGCACTTAAGCATAAGCTAATCTAAAAGTCTAGTCCATTAATCTCAAGACTTTTGAGTCCTGAATAAAATAATTCTTTTATTCAATATGTGAGGGCAAGGAAAATGAGTATGGTCTGGATTGATCCAATGAGCAAGTGAAAAATTGGGCCAGTTGGGTCTGGCCGTCCAAAATGGGCAAAAAGAAATGATTTTGGCCCATTTTTATTTTTATGTGTGTGTTTGTGTGTGTGTGTGATTGTAGTAATTATTTTTTAAAACAGGTGTGTCCATGAGTAAGCACGGTCTTGAGTAGCTTTGAGCCACAGCTAAAACGGTTCAGTCTGTGTGTGTGAAATAAATAGATTTTTTAAAACGAGTACAAGGAAATTTAATTTGAATTTTTACATGTATTATAAATTTAACCCATGTCCATTTTTAGTAATGCATTTTAAAATTGTAGTAATTATTTTTTAAAACAGGTGTGTCCATGAGTAAGCACGGTCTGAGTAGCTTTGAGCCACAGCTAAAACGGTTTATGTAGAACTTGATCTGTTTCAATTTGGGTTTTTTTTTTTTAATCTAGCATAGTTTATTTTACAGGTTTTCGGATGAAAGTACTAATTGTTGTCTTGGGCAAAGAGGAAAATCTAATCCAAAAGTCAAAAGTTTAGTCCATTGGGCAGGAGAATTTAGGGCTTAAGCATCACATCATGTAGATTTTCTTCCTTCCTACCTGAAGTGGGGACTCCTAACTGTCTCCTGTGGAAATGTCAACTTGTTTTTACCCCTAAATAGAAGTGGTCACTAGGAGGATGAAAATTTTATATATGCACGCTTAATGCTAACTGTGGGAGGCTTGTAAACCTTTATTTTATAGATTATATGCATTTTTTAATTGAGTTTTACATCTTTTCGCAAGTCAAGCAGTGATTTATCTATCTACTGTAGATTATTTTATAAACAATTCCGGACGAAGAGGCGTTGATGCAGTCGGCAGATGCACCTTGGACTGTGGTATTCACCTGCTTCGACCAAACTTTCGCCATCAACGGTTCTTGTCTGATGAACTTCCCAATGTTCGAAATTATTATCATTGTCATTGGATGTGTGTAGTCTAATGTTGGCTCCATAATACTAGTGAAAGGATCATATATGCTTCTTTCGTTGTTTACTCCCATTTCAATTATATTGAAATCCCAGCTGTCTGAAAACCCTAATCAGTAAAGCGAGCCATGACCAGTGGCAGGGAAGACAATGTCCATTGTCTGGAATTTCTTTGAGTGGACATGTCATTGCTTGTTTAATTATAGCGTACATCAGAAGATTTTTTATGAAGTTTATAAAAAGGATTTGTTATGAACCCTTTTTAACTTATTTTAGTCAGCATTTTTTAATTTATTCTAACATATTTTCTGTCAAATTTGGCATAGTGCACCAAAGTTGAATAGTTTTTTAATTTAAACTGATTGCTCACGTTGGCACCATGTTTTTTCTAATAGATGTATTACAGTGTAGTTGTAAGAAAACTGTTGACCGTAATTATCTATTTTTAGAAAACTACGCACATCGAGTTCCTGTCCTTCATTGAATGCCCCGAGAAAAAAAAAAGAGAGGAGAAAAGTCGTTGTAGTGATCTCTATGCCTTTTTCTCTGAACAAAGATGTTTTTGGTACACTACCCCAGCTCAAAATTGAAACATATTTCCCGTGACGTTAATTCATTACCGTTAGGATTCATTACTGAAAAGGCATGAAGCGAGGTACAACATATGTTTAGTGGTTCTTAGCACTGTAGTAAGATGACAATAAAAAAAAAGATCTGTAAGACTAGAATTCGTACTTGTTTGAAGTGATGTTAAAGGAAGTAAAATAGTGTGAATATTTAAAAGATAATTGGTTGTTGGACTGTACAACACCTAATATTTTTTAACTACACCTTTTCTATTTTCTTTAATGATTATGCTTTCTTTTGGAAAACTGTAACAAGCCATGTGGTTCTTGGCGCTTACTGTCTCAACATGTTGTCTTTGGTTATCTTTATGTTGTCTTCATAAAATTAATCATTTCATCAATTATTATAAAGAGGAAACAAAATTAAATGCTTCAGAAGCTTATAACTTTAACCCAAATTTAATATCTTAAATTTATATTTAAAAATAATTAGTTCACTTTTATTTTAGTTTTAAATAAATAAAATAAATATATTAGACTTCTAGTAAAAAATTACGTATGATTTTAACAATTATTTTTATTTTTATAATGGAATATATAGTTTTGTACAATTTCTTTTACTAAATTTGATCAAATTAAAATTAAAATTTATTCTTTTATTGAATTTCAACAAATGACAACTTTTGGTTGGGTGGGATATAGATGATTTCAAAAATAAAATTCAACTCGACCATTTTTATTTCTGCGAATCCTATTTATTCACCTGAAAAGACATCAATATGATTTAATTCGTTTATTTTTTAAAATTAACTCTTAGAAGTTAAGAAAAATACTGTCTATCGTGAAAAACATGCTATCATGCACACAATTCAATTTCAAGATTATTAGTTAAGTTTTAATTATCATGCATTGAAGTATTCTAATAACCATGGTAAACTAGACAAAAAAATGGGTTGATATTCTAGTTTGAAAATATATTTTCTGAAGTCAAGAAATATATTACTTGAGAAACATTTAATAATTTTAATGTAATAATACAAACATAATATATTCGCTTAAATAGATTGATCTGTTAGGTTTAAAAGATTATTTAAATAATCTAAGAAAGACCTGAGTTTTCAACCAAATAGACTTTCATGAAAGTATAAGCCTGGTTTACTTCTTCAAAAAGTATGCTCTAGTTTACAACTAGCGAGTCACAGAGCCTAACTTATCTTCGTCTCTTAACATAAATGGAATCCATCAAAATTCATGATTTCCAATAACTTTCTGTCAGTCATATGAAAAATGCTAAAACAGCAATAAAGTATCACTTAATTAAGACCATACTTAATCAATGGAACAACATCATATTAATGTTTTGTTCTTTCTAAACTCTGACTGGATTCAAATGCCTTCAGTCTAAACGGCGCAAGAGGTACTCAACCTCAATCTCCTTGGTGAGAGGTATCATCCAATTTTTGTACAAACGAGAAGCCACTGTTGGATCAAACTTACGTTTTCCATTGCCATCATTATTACTGTCAAGACTTACTTCCTGACCAAACACTGTGGCCTTCTTTTCAACCCTCTTCCTCACTGTCTCTTCAACGTCCGTAAATGTCAACAATTTCATCACACCTTCTCTATCCTGCAAAAATTTACCACTCAAATGAAAAACCCTTGTTTTACAATGCAGTTTTGTGGAAGTGAATAGGCCAAAACTCAAATTATAAAATGACCATAAAATAGATACATGAATGATGGAAATCATGGAACTAAATAAGCCAAGCCAAGCCAACACAAAGCAATCTACACACACATATATATATATATATACCTTAGCTCGAATTAAAGGCTCATAGTCTTGAGGAGCATCCCTGAATTTCACCTCAGCCACAAACTTTCCATAGTGAATCCTACTTGAGATAGCCTGCAAATATTTTATAGAATGAACTGTCAGATTCATTACTCAGTTATGACACTAGCAAGTTCTCAAGTTAGAGAACTTGCATTTAACTTTTCTAAAAACTGCTTAGTAGTGTATAATTGTGTGATTGTATCTTTATGTTTTCATGTCCAAAGCAGGAATAGACACAGAATCTACTCTTCGTAGCTTATGTCACCGATAACAAACGTGTTATGTAAACATGGCCAGAGTACATGCACGAAACAATAGTTGAGTTGAGCTGTAAAGATTGTTCCACATGAATTCGTTCATAAAGATGTTTCTAAAGAACATAAGAGCTATATTACCTGCAGTAATGAAAGATCAGCAGCAGCAGTTTGCGCATAGTTGCCATCATCACCCGAAGTAGCAAGCAATGGAAGTAAATCTTGAAAGTACATTTTCCAGATGGACTTGTTTATGTTAATTGAAGCAGGTCCAGGATGCAAAAACTAAAGATGGAATTAAGTTAACAGAGAGACCCTTTATCATCTAAATTTCATGAATTATGGAAATTGGAAAATGGTATCACATTACTGAATTACCTGTGAGAAGGGGTAAGATGGAACATTTGATGGTGGTAAATTTTCAGGGAAGAAGGGGTGTTCTTTAGGGTTTGTGTATCTTCCAGCCTGTAATTCATTCTATTATTTTAGACTTAATATTCTTTCAAATTCAAATAACAGAATACAGAAAATAAGAACAACTCATGCTGATGACTAGCACAGATTTATTACACTTATGATGGTCATAAATAACTCATAAGATGCAGAAAATTTCACAGATGGCCCTCATCTTGAAATAGCATGCTACTTAGGAATGTTTTGTCTGAGAATTTTGGTGTTCTAAGTAATGATAAGGCAATAGCGGTAAATAGTACCTTAGCTTGAACGTCCTCCGCATTTTTAACAACAAATTCCACCAATGAGCCAGAAAAACCAGGGATTTGAGCATACTTGTCATCGTAGGTGTTAGAATTGGAAGGAAACTTGGCTCTCTCAATGAGACCGTAAATGATGGTATCCTCTTGCCTAATCAAATGCTCCCTCAGCGAAGCCAGCGTGTACACATTTTCTTCTGCTTTCGCCATTCTGCATCTCACTCCACATATTGTCAACACAAGAATCACGATTTATAGTAGCATAATTTGAGAAAAACTTAATGTGGGAGAACTATCATACAACAATATCCACGAACATGTTTGACATCCCAAACCACAAAGACAGAATGTGCATTGTAGACAAAGTGAAATGGTGGAGAAAGAAACGTACCTTGGAATTAAGGTGCGGGAGATGAAGTGGGGTTGTGGGAATTGGAATTGGAACGTAATTAGAGACCCCTTTTGAGGTTTATACTTTATATAACACACAAATGAGAGAGAGGAAGATGAAGGGCGTGCAATGCAAGGGATTAATAAATTGGCAATGATGGGCAGAAAAAAAAAATTTTGGGGGGAAAAGAAGAAAGTGGGGTGTTGGTGTTGCCATCTTCCTTCCAAGTTGCAACCTGCCACAACCTGAGACAAACGTGTGGGTCCCACATCGATCTCCTCTTCTTAACTCTTAATAATTCATGAATCGGTCTGGGACCCACTTAAAAGTGTTGGATTTCTTAATGGATGAAAATGTGATTTTAGAACTCAATCAATTCCGCAGGTAGTTAAAATTGAATGAATTTTAAAATGTTGACCTTTGGTAAAAACTTAGTCATCAAGTTAAAAGTGTTTAGTGGTTCTTAGTACTGTAGTAAGTTGACAATAAAAAAAAAATCGTACTTGCTTATAATAGCGATGGTAAAGTAAGTAAAATAGTGTGAATATTTTAAAGAACAATTGGTTGTTGGACTACACGATCTATGATGTTTTTTAACTACACCTTTTCCGTTTCCTTTAATGATTATACTTTTTTATGGAAATCTATAAGCAGCCATGTGGTTCTTGGCCCTCATGGTCTCAACACGTGATTTGCGCTTAGTTAGAACCATAAAGTTGGATTTGATTCCCTTATGTTGTCTTCATAAATATAATAATCTAATTACATTATTATAAAGAAAAAACAAAATTAAATGCTTCAGAAGATTATCACTTTATCCCAAATTTAATATCTTAAATTCTATATTCAAAAATAATTAACTCACTTTTATTTTAGTTTTAAATAAATAAAATAAATATACTATACTTTTAGTAGAAAAAAATTATATATGATTTTAATAATTACTTTTATAATGGAATATAGTTCTTACAGTATTTTACTAAAATAAAATTTCAACAAGGTGGAAATTGGAAATGAAAATTGCTACACATTTTGGGATTCGCGGGTTCAACATTTTAGAAATACAAATGAACACGAAGGTGACTTAGGTTAGCATTTCATATTTTCTAGTTAAAAAACCAACCCCAATTGAACTCCTTTCTTATCTTCCGAAGGTTAAAATATCTTTTTGGTCCCAATTTTTGTCAACTTTTTTCAAATAAGTCCCAATTTTTGCGGGGTGCTCAAATAGGTCCTAATTTTTGTCAATTTGGTTCAATTAGGTCCTAATTGGGTAACG
>Ga0214543_1001969_pt1 | contig 40369 bp, 18 predicted proteins | sample CNSS2metaG_FD_160094 | JGI IMG/M metagenome (GOLD analysis project Ga0214543, IMG submission 160094) | Root nodule microbial communities from cowpea collected in UCLA plant growth center, Los Angeles, California, USA - CNSS2 | ecosystem: Host-associated > Plants > Roots > Nodule | place: USA...
AACTGAAAAAGTCGGGGATTCCCCATACCCATACCCATACCCAGTCAATGCGGGGATTCCCCGTCAAAACGGGGACGGGTTCGGACAATACCCACGGGGACGGGTTTATTTGCCATCTCTAGAGACAACTCTAGTGTTTGTTGCGTTTTTCTCCATGCACCTAAGTGGTATTTATAGGTAGAAAAGGGAGACACAAGAGTCAATTATAATAAAAAATATAGTTGTTAACATAAATAACATTAACCCATCAAATTAAAAGTTCATGAAAACTTGAGTAATAATAGGATTTTTATTTTAATTATATATTTTTTAAATTATATTAAAATATTTCCAACAATCCCCCACATAATTTTAAAATAAAATAAAACAAAATATATTATCTTTTAAAACAAAATATTTATAATTTAGCATAAGGAACCTTCCAGGTTTGAGCCTTACACCTAGTGCTTATAAACTTCCACCCGAGAAAATGCAGAAACTTGATTGTCTTAGACTACATCTCCTATGATCGGGTTTTAGTAAATAAAACATACAATATCGATCTTCATTATAGGTTTAGTGGGTGCACGTTACGGCCTTGTGCATGACATATATCTTGTTTCATGAGTGTCACTTAGAGACTTACTCATGTCTCAAAATGGCGACCCCACCATCACACTCACTAGGTAAACTCTCATAGTGGTTTGTGACTCACACCCCTACAATAATTGTCATTAGGTTTATTAAGAGGTATTTTAAAAAATAAGCATCTTAATGCACATACCTCAACCTACTTATTGCCACAATTTATAGTACACCTCTTCATAGGAATGAGAAGACATAAAATTTAATCATTCAATCAAATTAGTTGGTGTACTTTAGTCAACAACAACAACAACTTCGTTGGTACCCATTGAACTTCATTCCATGGGATCACCTTCACGTGGAGATGAGTGTCCATTGTTGCAACTAATTTATGAACTTCATTGTTATTCCCCTCGACTACATACTTGTTGATGCATCAACCTTTTGATAAGCAGATCTGCAATATTTCTTTCTGACATGACTTAGTCAAGAGAAATAATACCATGAGGATTTAAGTTTCTAATAAATTTGTCTCTCATTCTCATATGTCAATTTCATTGACATTTTTACTAGAAACTTTAAATATAACAAGATAAAAGTACTTAATTCAAACATATCTTCACAACTATATCATTTACCAACAAAAACACATGCCTAGAAATAATAATACTATTGCGCTAAAAAAAAACTTCATAACTTGAACAACAAGGAAGTTTCTAAATTCAAAAACTCATTTTTTAAAAAAAAATCTAAAAGACAAGTTTAATTTTACTTGACCATCCCCTTAATTTTTGATATGAAGATTTTATATTTATCAACACACACATGATCATAAGCATGATGTCAAATAATTCTTTTTAATTTCGTGTCATAAACAATATTTTTAAATTCTCAAATAATTCATTTTAATTTCATGTCATAAAAAATATTTTTAAATTCATAAATCTAATAAAAAATACATTTATTATCGATCATTTTTTCATATAAATAAAAAGCTAAACTTTTTTTTCGTTGCAAATGCATAGTTTAATTCAAGTGTTTTCTATAACTCAATAGTAATTTTAATATGACAAATATTTCATAATTTTTTTCATACAAAAACTTAAAATGTATAAGAAGTATAAAACATCTTTATCAATTGTAAGAGTAGAAGATGTTAAAGCATAAATTAATATAATAAGAAAAACATTAACTTTAGACATCACAAAAAATTATTCAGTGAGCTAGAATTTTATTTATCCATAGTTAATTTATTGTTATCAATAGAAATAGAAACAATTATACACAAATTTTTAGGCTTAGTTGATACTAATTTAATTATAACTATAACAAACACATTAGTTCATAAAGAATGTTTTCGATCTTATGCTATACATTGTCTTTAATTCTAGAAAAGAATAAGGTTTTCCCTCTAAGAATGTTATAAAACTGAATAAACAAAATAATACTAATAATAATAATAAAATGAATATAATAATAATTATTAAAGCAATAATAATGCTAAGACATATATATGAATCAGAGAATATTAATCAGGTCCAACAATTCTTATATCAATAATAGAAAATGAAAAATCGAGTGTAGCGAAGGATCTCTAAACCTTTTATAAACACCACTGTTTTAACAGATAGTATAAAGAAGAAAAGAATAACACTTTTTGAGACAACTATAGTGTTTATTGTGTCTTTCTCCATTCACCTAAGTGGTATTTGTAGGTAGAAAAAGGAGACACAAGAGTTAATTATAATAAAAAATATAATAGTTAACCATAAATAACATTAATTTATCAAATTAAAAGTTCATGAAAACTTGAGTAACAATAGAATTTTTATTTTAATTATTTATTTTTTAAATTATATTAAAATATTTTGACTATACAACAAAATGGAATTGATTGTAATGGAAAGAGTGATTCAAGGATTTTGATACCTACCAACTTAGTGCATGTTTAAATTTTAATTAGAAAGGTAAGTCAAATTAAACTCAAGTGTAAAATTGAATAAAGAAACTCAATTATAACTCTTAAGTCAATTAGAATTTGTAGGTAAATTAAAATTTGAGGTTAAGTAAGAACAAAGATATTTTGACAACTAAATTATGATAACTTTTTCTTACAACATGAGGTGGCATCTTCTAAGTGGTGTTGGAATACAGAGAAATAAGAAAACGAAAAAAATGAAAGCCACTTAGAAGATGTCACCTTAGATTGTAAGAGAAAATTGTCAAAATTTAGTTGTCAAAAAATCATTTTCTTTTAAGTAAAGAACAAAGATATTTTGACAACTAAATTATGACAACTTTTTCTTACAACATGAGGTGACACTTCTAAGTGGTGTTGGAATACAGAGAAATAAGAAAACGAAAAAATTGAAAGTCACTTAGAAAATGCCACCTTAAACTGTAAGAGAAAATTGTCAAAATTTAGTTGTCAAAAAATCATTTTTCTATAAAAAATTAGGACGTCATTTGTAACCGAAAACTTTAAAATAAAAATTTTATAAATTCTTCTATTTAGTCATTTTTTTATTTGTATCTAAGGTGAGACTTCCAACTTATCTTCCGTCTGTATAAGAATACAAAGTTGAAGGATAAAATTACATCATTGCATCGTAGATACAAAATGACAGTTGAAGGATAAAACTGCATCATCCATGTATAAGAAAGAAGACAGACTTTAAATTTGAAGTGGTGAGTTGAATTTTGGGGTTAATGAATCTTTTCGTTTAAAAGGGCATCATCATCCACACACGATTTCGTTACATAATTAGCAACTTCTGATTGAGAATAATTGTTTGCAACTGCGTGCTCACTATTACCATTAATTACATTTGGACCTACCTTCCGGCTTCCACGAACAATGACATTCCAAGATACAGATAAAATCCCCGTCTCATAAATTCCATTGAATCACCACCGACTAGTCCTTTTCATCAGAACCTTTGCCTTACTATCACTGATGTTCTATAACACGAACTTCAACAGTTGAAAATGATACCAAGTCCCAAATAATTACACATGGATGGCCATGTCCTTAATTACAAACTCATGTTAACTTCCATCTGATGTTATTGGCCTCTGCATGTGTCTGTTTTTCCAAGAAGATTGAACACAATTATGACTTCAAGCCATGATCCATTAATAACCTCCAAAAAAAAACAAAAACTTATCTTAATTGTTAAAACTCTAGCTCCTACTCAATTCCTTGTACATATCATATTCTTTCTTTGACAAAAAAGACTACAGCTAGCTACAGTCATCACATACAAACTTTTTTACCACTTAAAAGCTGTACTCCAATAACATTTTCCAGTTTTCACCACTTGAATGCATCCAAGTGGGTGCAATATTTCTTGTTTCACCTACCTGACTCAAGCCAAGTGTCTCCAGCCATCAGTTTTTTTGCAATTCTAAGCTTGTGGGCTACTTGCACCATGTAACACAATCCACACACGTCTAAAATGCACCATTATTGTCAACTTTTGTCGCATAGCACCAATCTATTTCTTTTCTTTATTAAGGGTCCATGTCAATTCTCCTACCTTTTTTTTCCACCTTACACACTTCAAAAACCCTTTTTGTATTTGGATAGTCTTTGTACTCTCACCGTACAACTATTAAGCGCATTAAGCCACTAACTAATGTTTATTATTTGCTTTAAAACATCATTCTCCAAAGTCTGAATCAGGTGCTTTCTCTTGCCCCTCTCACTCTATAAATAAACATGGAAGGTGGCTAGTGTAGAACCTAATTAAGCAACAACAGCATCATATCTATCTTTGTTCCTCGTTGCTTGTTGTTTTCTTTCAAGAGAGATGTCATCTCCAAACACAAACCAGGAGAAATCAGGAGTGGTTGGTCGAGTATTGGCCTTGCCACAAGTTCTTAAGAAGAAGGTGTTGGGAATTTGTAGATTAACAAAAGAGATAGCCCAAGATGATCCTAGAAAAGTTATTCATTCACTAAAAGTGGGGCTTGCAATCTCACTGGTTTCTCTTTTCTATTACTATCAACCACTATATGAGAACTTTGGTCTATCAGCAATGTGGGCTGTGATGACTGTAGTGGTAGTTTTTGAGTACACAGTCGGTAAGTTCATATTTTAACCAATCATCGTAATATACAAAACCCATGTTTGGTTTTGTTTTGTTTTGTTTTGTTTTCAATTGTTCCACAGATAAAATAACCATTGTATTTGTAATTTATGGCACATTTTTAGGAGCCACTTTAGGAAAAGGTTTGAATAGGACAATTGCAACATTGGCAGCTGGTGCTCTTGGTGTTGGTGCTCATTACTTAGCCAGCCTTTCTGGAGCAACAGGGGAACCAATATTGATTGGTGCATTTGTCTTTGTGCAAGGTGAAAAAATAACCAACAAGTTATTTACTTAATAATAAACAAAACAAAGAACAACAATGACGATGATGCTTTAAGAAAACAAAAAAGGCAACAGAATACGGCTCTTGGTGAAGCCATTTATATAGTACAATTGTTTTGATGTTTTTTTTTTTGTTTGTTTGTTTTGCAGCTGCCATAGCATCGTTTATAAGGTTTTTTCCGAAGGTGAAGGCAAGATATGATTATGGGATGCTTATATTCATCTTGACATTCTCTTTGATATCCGTGTCTGGTTTTCGAGAAGTTGAAGTGTTGGAAATGGCACACAAGAGGCTTTCAACCATATTCATAGGGGGTTCAGCTTGTGTGATGATTTCCATTTTTGTTTGCCCTGTGTGGGCTGGTGAAGAGTTTCACTATTCCATTGCTCACAAGCTCGAAATACTTGGCGATTTCTTGGAAGGTTAGCTACATAGTACAAGTTATTGCATGTGGATGAAGTTACATATAGTTTACCTTGAAATAATCATGCATGACACTTGTTATGTATGTGTTTAACAGCTTTTGTACATGAATACTTTAACCAACCACAAGAAGGAGAATCTGAAGACAGCAAAGGAGATTCTAAAGACAAATCATTTTTGGAAGGTTATAAAAAGGTTCTCAATTCTAAAAGCATAGATGACTCTTTGGTGAGTGTTCTTTGTATATATTCCTTCACCCAAATGAAAATCTCATGCATGCACATGTCTCATCTAATTTACTTTCTTTATTATGCAGGCAAATTTTGCAAAATGGGAGCCAGGTCATGGAAAGTTTAGATTTCGTCACCCTTGGGACCTATACCTCAAGATTGGTGCTCTTTCTCGCCAATGTGCATATCGAATGGAAGCTCTAGATGCACACATTAATTCAGATATCAAAGTATATATTCATCATCATTCTAACACTAAAATATCATTAAACAGTATTAGCATGTAAAGAGAAAAGTTATTACATAATAGCCTGAAACTTGATCAATCTTTTTACCTGATATATAAAACCCACCTGCAATATTCAATTATATGTCACGTGACTTTGATATAAAAGTATTATGAACCATGTAATAATTTTTTCATCTGTGACAACACAAATAAATAATTGCAACTTTAACTATTGTGATTCTATTTTTACAACCAAATGAGTTTGCATGTATTTTAATGTAAAAACTTTGTTAAATTGACATGTTACTTGTCTCAACAATTGTAGGGGTCCCAGGATTTTCGTTCCACCATCCAAGAGTTATGCTCAGAAATGAGTTTGGAATCTAGCAAAGCCTTTAAGGAACTAGGATCATCGATTAGAACAATGACTAGGCCTTCTTCTTCAGACACACATGTTGCAAACGCAAAAGCTGCATTGAAGAGCCTCAAGTCATTGCTCCAATCATGTTCAAGGAAAGAAACTGACCTTTTATCACTCATACCAGCTGCAACAGTGGCTTCACTACTGATTGATATCGTGGAAATCACAGAGAAAATAGCAGATTCGGTGAATAATCTTGCCACCCTCACAGGTTTTGAGGTTGTAGATACAGATAAATCACCTAAAGTACCATCACAATCTTCACACTGTGAATGTGATGAAGCAGTTCCCAAAACTGATAATCTCCAAGTCGTTATTCTAATTGAGGAGTCAGCACTAGCTGTGTCAGATAATGAAAAATCAAACGTAGTTTGAGTTTGACAATTAGCACACGTAAAGATTGTAATAATATATCATTGCTTCATCTTATTCACAACAGAAAATAATGGTGCATTAATTGCACCTTATAGAGTGTTTTGAAGGCATACCCTTATGTTTTCTAAACCGTGAGGGGTATCTTATGTACAATAATGTCAAATTTGTAATCTGGATTTCAATTCATTTATGACCACCATTCTCATTATTTTTGCCTTCTGAATTTTAATCTGTTAATTAATCACTCTCCATTTTCTCTTGGAACATCATCTACAAAAGAAGACTGATAAACTTTTGAAATCACATGCGTGAGAGTTACATGTTAACTAAATAAATACGATGAAAAAGTTAAGTATCATGTTATTTAAAATTTAAGTGTGAATATAAGTATCTCGATAACTCCGAAATCCCATATTTCAGTAATTAAGCACTTATCATGATTAATCTAATGAGGATTATTTTAATTGTGGCTACATGCTGATAGGTATGGTGATGAGTATCTATGGCATATGACAGGTTACTTCGTCTCAGTTGGAAAGAAAGTGGAGAGATCTAATTAGTGGGTTCATGCTTTTTCACCGTCCCATTAATTCAATGAAAAAGATAAATTGCTTTCACCAACCAATATATATAGTGTCATATTACACTGCAATTATGGCAATGCTTCTTCTTGCGAAATTTCTTTACCAAAAATAAACCCCTAAATAGTGAATATTTACTTTTCTTATGGATGTAATATACCATAGCAAGCACTTATCATGGTTATCTAGTCAATTAGCTATGGTGGAGATGATTTTTCATTACCTGCATAATTGTGGCCATTATTCATCAAACATTATCCAACCTCTATATAATCATGCATCATAGAAGAAGGAACATGTATATTCTAGACTCTTCAAAAATATCTGCACCAAATTTTCTCAACCATTAAAAAAAAAGTAGAATATAAAAACTTCTTGCTTATATTTTTGTTTTCACTTCTACAGTATTTTATATTTCTGGAAATTGATCTTTTATTCTCCATCTCTCACCACAACTTTTATACCTTTTACGTAATTTTCTCAATAATGTTAAAATACTAGATAAAATAATTCAACTATAAATGTAAAATTTATTTGACAGCAAAAGAGCACTGAGACACTGACTAAGAAAAACAAATAAGAAAAAAGCTGTTACATGTACGCACGCACACTATTCACAGGCAGAGATATGCGCACACACATATCACTAGTAACGGTGTTCATCGCCTTTCACCAGATTTTAAATTTAAATTATTATGCAGACACTTATATTTAAATTTAATAATTATGCTACTTTTTCATTTTTTTTATCTTATTTAATTGTAAGTGGATGTCCTTTAATTTCAAATTTATATATGTAAAAAATACAAGGTAGTTTTGTATATTTGATATAATATATACTCTCTTCAAACATGGTATTGTATACACCTTAAATTAGTCCCTTTATTACAGTCATTCTATTTGTTCTGTAGGCTCGTAATAAGATTTTAAGATTTTATGAGATGATCTTTTAATTAGTTATATAATTTTTTTTATTACATTATTAGGTGATATCAAATAGTTGTAGTTCAGTGTAATATATTAGAAATAAACATTTACCTCTTAAACGTTCTATTTTGATGACGTATACATTAAATATAATATTGAGTTTTATTTTCTCTAAAAAAATAGCTAAGTAAGCAAATGTATAAGATAATAATTAATTATAAGAAGATAATTTATTTATAAGATAACTAACTAATCTCAATGTAATGTAGTAGGTATAGAAACCTTCCAAACTCATAATTCTGAGTAGAATGAATTAAAATGATGCTTGGTTTATTTATTTTGTTTAATCTGTAACAATGTATAAAGGGAATTTTCCTTTTTGTGTCCACTTTTCAAAATATCGATTTTACCCTTTAAATATAATAATTTATTAAATTTTTAAAAATTGACCGTTACTTTTACAAACTTTTTATATAAAATCATATGTCTCTGCTTCTTCTCTTCTTCTTTATTTATCAATGGTTATTCTTTTATTTGTTCTGATATATTTCAATTTATTTTTAATAAATATAATTTTAATATATATATTAACTTAATAACATTATAATAATATCACCTACTACTATAATATCATGCATATTTAAAAAATACATACACACAGGCGCGATAGTTAATATTTAAAGGAGATCAAAGAGCTTTAAACAACTTCAGTAACTCTTGTTTTGTTTAACTTAGAATGATCTTCAAGTTTTGTAAAATTTAGCATGATGATTTTTTTTTTTACATATTTTATAGCATATTGGAGCATTTTGAAAATGTTAATTCTAGTTGAGCTTTGCAAGGCCGTTATTGTTGGTGATATTATCGCTTGTAAGTAGTTTTGTTTGAGGAAATATATGATATTTTAATGACTAAATTTTGATAACTTTGTTTTATAACTTGGGGTGACATCTTCTAAGTGGTTTTGAAATATAGAGAAATGAAAAAATAAAAAAATAGAAAATCATTTAGAAGATGTCACCTCATATTGTAAGAGAAAAATGTCAAAATTTAATTGTTAAAAATTCATTTTCCTTCCTTTATACCATTTCACTACAAAAAAAAAAGGTATTACCGACGGTCGAAATCTGCCAATAACAACAAATATCCGTTGGTAATCTATTTTTTCCGATAGATTTTTGACGGGCTGAAATCCGTCGGTAAAAGGGTCGTAGCTAATTTTACTGACGGATAATTCGGTAATTATCGATGGCATTGTTCGTCAGTAATTTTCTACAGCCTGCTATTAAAGGTGCAATGCTATTAAAGATCCTAAATGAACTAAACTAAATTAGAGATACTTAAGGTGTGAAATCAAACTAAAGATGTTCAAGGTGGAGTTAGATTAGAAATACTTGATGTGAAGTTAAATTAAAAAGGTTCAAGAGACGAGATTGAGCTAAAAGTACTTAAGGTATGAGGTCAAGTCAAATATACTCAAGAAATGAGATCAAGATCAAAATAATTAAAATGTAAGGTTAAGTTATTAAGGCTTCAGGTGGGAGATTGAGTTAAAGATACAAAAGACGAAGAGTAGAACTATAAAGCATTTTTAGCACGATGTCAAGCTAAAAATCTTAAGAACATAAGATCAAATGTTTTCAAGGTTTTGAACATATCTAGATATATAAATTACATTAAAAACTTGTATATAAGGCTGTAATTGCTCCCAAATAAGTGAGAGACACACTACCATAAAATTTAGATAACAAGATCAATAATAGGAGTTTGACTACACCCACGTGAATATGAGAATTGTGTTAAAAGAGCTATATTTACATAAAAAATTCACTCATAGAGTTGTGGTTTATCTAGAAGTGACAAAATGAGTCATGATCTGGTTGACACACTAACCCAAAGCAAAAAAAAATTAGCAGGCCAAATTGAAATTTGCAACCTATTAACTCACCTTTCCTCATCCCACTTAACCTGTTTTGATTTGAGAACCAAATTTGGTAAAATTTGTGTCACCATATCAATCATATTGAGGTGGTAATTTGCTCCATTAAATTCCCATCTTAATTAGTCCAAATTCTCTTTTCCTAACCCCTAACATACTTTTTTAAACCATTTCAAAATTCGACAACTCCAAATTCTATTGAAATTTTAATCACTATAGAACCAGAAGAGTCAAATGAAGATGGAAAGAAATTGGAGAAATAATATCTATCCAAATTCATTTGGATTAATATATTTTGGAACAATATTATTTGCCGGAAAATGTCCACAATGGTCTGATAATTTTCCACAATATGTGTTGCTAACATGTATTTTTGGATCAGGTTTAGAAATTTGTTTAGTTTAATTGAATTTCCATTTGTTTTTATTTTCTTTTTTATCTTGTCAATTTACATGTGCACAGTTGTTTATTATTATTTCTTAATTATTTTATGTCATGAAGAATTGAAAACTAAACACAATTATTAGAAGCCTTTACATTTTGAACCACGAAGGTTTAATTCTTCCAAGTTTCAACTATTGTACAAAATATTTATACTGAAGAACCTAATTAAACGCAGGATTTGGCTAGATAGAGGTGATTTAGATTAACTAAAAGTAAAAGTACGTCTTCAAAGAAACCTAGTATATAACTTGGATTAATTAATTTGCATCTTTATTTATTATGTACCGAGTCTCTTTCATAATTTTATATATAATTTATAATTTATGATAAAAATGTGCGTTAAAAGAATAGATTGAAAATTTAGTGGTTGCACTTTTGTTTGAATTTAATACCATGCCTAATGATTTATAAAGAAACAAAATATTTAATAAATTTTAGAAAAACAAAGTGGTGACTAGTCAATGGGGAGAGTTATTTAATTTTGTAATAATTAAGGAAGGATGAGTGAGGATTCACGTTAGGTTATGTTATGAGTAACAATTTTCAATTCTATTTTTAAATAGAAAGTGCGTTGAGAGTCCATAGAAACCACAGAATGAACATGCTAAAGGGTGAAAAAGCAGAAACAGTGTGTAAGACAAAAAAGTGGGTTTTGAGGTGTCTTCCACCATAACTTTCTACTGCTACAACTTTTTCAAAACTCAAACAAAAGTGCTTTATTTATAACCCTTTTTGATTAGTTATAGCAGATATCACTTCTTCATGAATAATCTCCTATGCTTATCATCTATCTGTAACAAGTACCATTAATCCGAAATAATGATTTTTAAGTCACATTATTTACATGGTTAGAAAATAGGTTAAATCTTACTTAATTTTATAAAAATAAATTTTGAGGTACAATTTATTAAAATTATTCTTTTAATTCTAATTTGATCGTAGTGACATTAATTCATTTTGCTTGTAATATTTTTATTTGACTCAAATGAAATTTTATATTTTTTTCTCAATTAAATTTTTATTCTTTTAAATATATTTACATTGAAATTAACGTGTCGTCGTCTTTATAAATCATGTTCGTAATATTTTTATTTTTATTTTCTTTAAGTTTTTCATTTTAGTTTTTTTTTTTTTTTAAATTATGTGTCATTGTTACTATGGTATTATGAACGTCATCCGACAATATCAATGTCATATGTTAGCGTAAGTATGATCGGTCAATATTAGTATCACGTGATAATATCAGTGTCACCTGTTAGTGTCAATACCAAGTGTCACTCTTGTATTTAATTTAGTCCATATATTTTTTTTTAGTCACAATCTTGTTTAAAATTAGACAATGGTTTCCTTGCTTAAAATATGACAAAATTAGCAATTAAGTTTAACTATAACTTATATATTCATATTAAATAATTTTTTAAAAATTAATTTTTAATTTAAATTTAAAAATATACTTATTTTAAACTTATAATTTTTTTAAAGTTTTGATCAAAATGACAATCAAGTTTACTATTGACCAGAAAAACCAACTTACCTCTTAAAGGAAAAACAAAATACTAAAAATAATGTAACGTCCTTGGTATAATTTAAAAATTTTAACATTTTAAAAGTATATATTTTCTTTTGTTAGCTTATTTATAAATTTAATTCTTCTAAAAAAATTTAATATTCACATGAAATATAAACTAAATTATTAATACATTTTACATGTTTTAACTTAATTTGTCTATTTAAATAAATATTATAAAAAGTATGTTATTTTTTATGAATTTTCATAAAATAAAACACATTTTATATTTTATTTATTTTTATTGGTAAGTAAATTGAATTCAACTAATTTTTAAGTTTGTATCCGGTTGATTTGAATAAATCGAACAAGTCTTATATTATGGGAAGGGTCAATATTATGTGATTTTAAATAAAATCGAGACTCAATTTTTGATATCAAAAATAAATATTGAAATTGAATTAAATACAAGACACTAACATGTAATATATGAAAGCTTTTTTCATATAGTTGATTTGCAATTACGTATTTAGATATCTGATTAGAAATCCAATTTCAAGCTTGTGTGGCTGAAAAAAAAATGTTATAAATTCATCTTTATAAATAAATCTTACTAATTAGAGAAATTAGATATAATAAATATTTTGAACGATGAAAAATAAAAAGTAAAAAATAAAAGCAAAGCAGCAAAATGGAAAACGTAATACTTTGCACCTTGCTTAGTTGCGTGTTGAATCATCATCTTGTCCCCCATTGTAACTAGTAAGTCGCCATTATAAACCCTAACTTAATTTCCTTTCATTCCATTGTGATTTTTAATAATTTAGAAACCTACAAAATGCTTATTTTAATTGGAATATCTTCATGATAAAGAAATTATATTACTAGAAAGTGTAATTACCGTACAATTAAAGTTATAAAATTTAGTTTTGAAATTGAATTTAAAATAATTTCTATGAATAATATAAAAATAGTGAAAGAAAAAGCAACATGCAACAATAATTACCTGAATTTTATATTTTGACTTTCACATTACTTAAAGCAATCATGATGAATGACATTACTTAAAAAGATGTCGTACCACATTCGAAACGAAGTACAAAATGAAGTTACGCATTTCAAAACCAAAATGGTTACCACGTCATCCCATCTTCCTTGACTTTTATTATTTATAATAATTACTTTCTTTTAGAAAAATTATTTAAATTTTAAGAATATTATAAATTTAGGTATTTTAATTTTAATTTTTATTAAGAATGTTCTACATGTTGACAAAATTTTGTATTTTCATATATAATAATATCTTGTCGTTTGATTTTATTAGAAATAATATTAGAAATTATTTTTATCATTTCATTTTAATTTATTAACTATTTGTCTATTCACTTTTTAATATTTTATAAGTCACCAACTAACTCATTTTTTTAACAATGAATTGACAAAAAATTAGGTAAATTAGAGAAAAATAAATAAATTGATCCACATGTTAAAAAATATATTAAAATACAAATAAATCATTTTACTAATAATAAAAGCAATCAACAAAACACTTAATAAAAGAAAATCCAATAAAATTTAAAAAGAAATTCAAAGTTATTTAAACAAAAAAAGTTCTAGGATATATATATATATATATATATATATATATATATATATATATATATATATATATATATATATACACACGCGAATATAAAAAAAGTTCACTAATATTCTTTTATGTACCCAACAAGTAATAGAGGGAGTAGAATGACAATTTTTTTAGGCGGAACAAATAATGAATAGGTATTACTCGTCCCGATCAACCCCTTATCAACTCTAATCTAAACATTATATGATATATTGATAATTTGTATTTCTATTTGTTTGTACAAAATAAGCTCTCATTTATATAGAGACCGATCTCCAAGTGTAGAGTCTTTTTTAAGTAAATTTTATTTTTTTCAATATTCTTTTTTTTTATATATAAGTAGTCTGAAACATTCTTGCCAATAAACTCAATGAACACAATAATTTAATAGCAATATTTACTCTTGTGATTAAAGTTGCTTTAATATTTCTGAATATATATTTATTTTATCTTATCATACAAATAGATAATATAGTAATTTCAGTTTTTTAAAACAGGTTTAGTACGAGAAAACGGTAGTCATCAAAGCCAATTGTTACATAGAATTTTAAAAACGAATATATTTGAGCTCTCTGATATATTCTTTGTATTTAAAAAAAAAAAAAAATTGATCTACTTATTTTTTCGAAGTATGATGAGTTTGATCTCTTGTTAGGTTGAGGGTGAAATCTAAATACAAAAACCAAAGCCATAGTTTTCAAATGAAGGAACTAAAATTAATTGTGACCTTAAAGGGAGTTGAAAAACATTTTATCTTGATTTAAAATATATATTTTATTTGTTAGCTGTTTAAAAATTATCCTAGAATTGAGAGTTTTATTTCTAGTTATTCAAAACTTTTAAAATCAACTTATCCTTATTATTTACTTTGGCAAATAAACTATTTTTTTTCATGCTTAAATTAATATACTAAAATTAAACGAAGTAAAGATCTGAGTTTCTGCATCCCATCAAAATTCCTTTCTGCACCAACACAATATAAGGAAAATACTTAAATATTCTTCGCCAGTGCATCACATCACTACTCTGTCATCTCCACCAAACCGCTACTGCAGAAGAAAATATTTTTTTTACGAGAACTCATTCATGATTTCTTTTTTCGAAAAAATATTTCAAGTTTTTCGGAGAATTTTTTCCAGAACACACTTAGCGTTTTACGGAAAATCCATTCCGGAAAGTATTATGTGTTTTAGAAAATTTGTTCAATCCAGAGTGTATTTCACCCGTTTTGAAAATTTTATTTCAAAAATCTTGTTTCAAAACTTTTGTTATTTAAAATTTCATTCTGAAAAATATTATTTCGGATATTCTAGAAATCTTGTTCAGGAATTGATAATGTGGAAGAATAAAACGGTCATTTTGGAAAATTTACGGGGTGCAGAAAGCAACTGCCTAGAGTTTTCCACAACAAGCTTAGTTTTCTTTTTCTTGCCCATTTCGATATTGGAACTAAAGCCCAAAATAATTGCCCACAAAATGCAAATCTTTTATTTCCTGTGTCTCCACAAGTTTTTTGCAATCTGTCTCAAACTTTTAAAATTATCATTTTACCTTTCGGAAAAATGACTTTTGGATTATATCTTTTTAAAGTTTTCCGAAATAAGTTTTATGGAATTTTTGGAACAATATTCGTGGAACAATGTTTTTAGAAACAAAATTTCTAGAAAATTTTCAGAATCTGATCCAAAATAGAATTTTGAAACGTATAAAATGTGTTTTGGAATAGATATTGCAGAATGCAGTTTTTGAAAAAGAACTTTACGGAACTTATAAAATGACTCCAGAATGAGTTTTCTGAAATAACCATACCTGAAATATGTTCTTATTTCGTAAGAGAGTTTTCCGAAACACATGATGAAATACGTACCGAAAAAACTTTTCAAAATGAGTGCTTTTCTATGCATTTTCTTTCTTATTCTTCTTTTGCAGCATTCTCCGTCTCTTCCTCTACCGTAGCAGTGCGACGATGGTAGAAACTGTGATAGTGATGGTGAGGTGTGATAAAAGGGTGTTTTGGATTTTTTCCTAAATATTGTGATTATGCACTTAATAATTGTGGTAGTGCGGGAAATAATAGCCCAAATGGAACTAAGCCCAAAGTCTAGGACTAAACCTAACAAAATATATATATATATATATATATATATATATATATATATATATATATATATATATATATATATGGCTTTAACTTCCTACACGCCATAATTTCTTCGTGCACTCTCCCAATTTTCAAAATAACAATTTTATCCTCCTCAACAATAATTTTTTAATTACATGTTTTTGAAATATTTTTAAATTAAACTTTTCAAAATTTTCGATGCATGAAATATATTCTCACAAAAACTTTTTAAAATAGAATTTCTGGAATATATTTTTCAAATGCAATATTCTGGAGTAAGTTTTTTAAATACATTATGTTCCATACAGAGTTTTCCGAAACGCATTAAATACGTTATTGAATGCCCTTTTTTTTTCACGTTTATCTGTTCTTCTTCCTGTGCAACAGCAACGACGTACTAACGGTGGTGGTGGTCTGATGCACTGGTGAAGGATTAGGGATGGTAACGTGGGAGGGTGGGCACGAGTTTTATTATTCCATACCCATCTCCGTAAAATAAATTTATCCTTATCTCCATATCCAAACCCAACGGGTATCAAAGTTTTGTCTTATCCCCATCAGGTAAAGGGTATAATCTCGTACTCATACCCATAGACAATTTTTACTACTTTAATATTAATTTTAATTAATTTTTATAAAATAATAAAAAATTATGGTAAAGAAAACATAATATTATCAAATATTCAATATTAGAATGATGGTTGTTTCTTCGATATCAAATACTTTAAAATAAATTATAATTGTTTATATTTTATATTATAATACCAAATAAAATTTCATGAAAACTAAAATAATTATTAAATTTGTAAATATTAATGAAACATAGTTAATAAAATTTAAAAATATTTTTTAAAAAATATAAAAGGAAAACAAATATTCAAATTAAGATATATTTTAAATGTTTGTTTACTTCAATATTTTAAATTCTAATGAATATCTTTTTTATATACTAATAAAAGTCATAATACATCATTTGATCAAATAATGTAAAGAACAAATAATAATCATAATAAAAGTCTAAAATAAATTATAATTGTTTATATTTTAGATTATAATACCAAATAAAATTTCATGAGAACCAACCAACACATTTATTAAATTTACAAACATTAATGAAACCTAGTTGATAAAATTTAAAAATATATTTTAAAAATATAAAAGGAAAACAAATATTCAAATTAAAATATATTTTAAATGTTTGTTTACTTCAATCTTTTAAATTCTAATGAATCTCTTTTTTATACACTAATAAAAGTTATAATACATCATTTGATCAAAATGATACAAAGAACAAATAATAGTCATAATAAAAGTTTAAAATAAATTATAGTTATTTACATTTTAGATTATAATACCAAATAAAATTTCATGAAAACTGTAACACCCCAGATGGATATTACTAGATAAAATTTATTTTCACAAAATATACTTTATGAAATTCAAACATTATAATAAATTCCCAAGCGCGAGAAATTTAAAATTTGTCTCGTTATAATCCATTCATATTGTCTCATCTTTATTACAAGCTCATAATGGATAAAACGTCATAATGTCTATTACAAAAATATAGGAAAACATAACATAAAGAGAATCCCCCATCGGTAGCCCCGCTCTGTCGCTAAGCATCAGCATGATCACCTGAATTCACGTTTGCTCCCACGTAACAAGTCACGTGATCATCGCCAAACATAAACACACAAACAAGAAAGGGTGAGCTGACAAAAAACACAATACAATCATAAGATAAAATAAATTGTCCCTTACTCAACCTAATTTAATTAATTTTAGTTTGGTACACTTGTTATCACAACATACTTCCAATCTCATAACCTATATGAGAAAGATTCAACTACAACCTTGGTCCTTAGGGATTATCATGCTCCCACGAACCTACCCGCTCGTGGTCCAACTCTACGGACCTCCCCGCCCGTAGTCCAACTCTATGAACCTGCCCGCTCGTAGTCCAACATGCGTGAACACCTACTATGAACCTCCCCGCTCATAGTAGCCTCAGGTGTGAGCTCGGAACATACGAACCTACCCGCTCGTATCCCCACACAAGAGTACAACAGATACTGTAAGACCCCGCCCGCATCAATCACGCATCTCACAACTCCGTTACGAACCTCCCCGCTCGTAACCAATCCAGCATATCCCTGACCAAGCTACTGAGAAAAGGAAAGAAAACGTCCATGCAAATCCATCTGCAAAGGACCCCTGCCACTACACTCTCGCCTAGCGCCCCTCTAGAGACCGCTAGGCGAAACACACTCCAGGCCGCCTGGCGGGGCTTCTTCCACTGCCGGGCGCCACACCAGTAAAGACACTCCCCTACTGGTTTAAGCACTTCCAAGGATTTTCTAACATATCCAATCACTTAATCTTACATCCAGATCACCAATTTCAAGCATTTACGACACTACAAACATCAAGCATCAAATTAACAAGCATCCCGACTTGCACATGCAATATTATGACCCGAATGCCATTATCAATACTACCCCATTTATTTACAAAGACATTACTTCCATACCGTACATCCCCAACAGATAATTTATAGCGATACTCACCACTCAATTCATTCACATGCTCCATATCAAATCAATATGACACTTTAACCATTATCAATATATATCATATATTTCGTAAAAGCACAACATCACACTAGCATTCTGAACACGCACACAATGGTACCAAATCAGTCCTGCCAGAACACTCATTCAATTATCTCAAGTCCACATAATATAGTTCATGCATCAACCCATCCCATTAGATAACCCTTACTCGCACAAGGACCCCCATTTTTATATTCATAAAACATTCTAACACCCATCACTTAAATCTTTGATTCCCCTCTGTGCACCACTCACTGGACATGCCAAAATGCTGCTGGCAGCTCGGGATCGCCTGGCGGTACATCAGGGACCGTCGGGCGGTGCATCAGTGTTTCCAGAACCCGTTCAGGTTCCCTCGCCCCTACAGAACCTATTATCCCTAGTTTTTCCCAATTAAATTCCTCATCACCGATTCACTTCATGTATCCATACAATCGCCACGAAATGTTCAATTTTTATACAACTGATTTAAAGCTTCTTTATTATTTTATTACCAAGTTACACATATCACAACAGCATTCGCACGCACTCCATAGGTCTCATGGGTTTGCACTCGACCCCATATCTATCAAATTCTCATACACCAATCCCTAATCACATCAATGACAAATTATTTGTATCATACAAGTGCAACAGTCCGATCACATTCCAAAAACATCAAAAACAGGTCAGATTATGTAGCTCCAGTGCATGCCGCCTGGCGGGTCCTCCAAGACCGCCAGGCGGTTCATCACAGAACCCAAAAAATGCTAAGAAACGTTGCGTCGCCTGGCAGAGCACTCTTAGCCGCCAGGCGATTCTGGGAATTTTTGCCAAGAACTTACGAGTTTGAGCACAAAATGGGTAAAATACAATCATCAAACCATAGAGGCATTCCAGAACAGAAAAAAATACAATAACACATATGAACAGCTCCCCTCACCTCCCTCTCCCGTTAACACACTCCTTTGGCAAAAACCTAACGACCTCCCAACTACCAAGTTCATGAACAACCACCAAACTAATTCACTCATTCGTATGAACTTAAATCATACTTTCCCATTCACAATATAGTAGCAAAGTAAAACAAAATTAAATAAATCTACTAATGACACGCTCAGGACTTGAACCCAATTCCCTTCAACCTAATTAAGTGCTCTAAACCACTTGGGTTCACGTTGTTTCTTGTCTAGGATTTATCAAAGAACTCTCTTAAGGTAGTCCCAACCCTTCATTTCTTATATTCTTTTAATTATTTATTTTATGAATTTCCTGGATCTCACAAAAACCAACACATTTATTATATTTGCAAACATTAATGAAACATAGTTGATAAAATTTAAAAATAACTTTTAAAAAATATAAAAGGAAAATAAATATTCAAATTAAAAATATATTTTAAATTTTTGTTTACTTCAATCTTTTAAATTCTAATGAATCTTTTTTTATACACTAATAAAAGTTATAATACATTACTTGATTAAAATGATACGAAGATTAAATAATAATCATAATAATACAATTTTAACATAGATATTGTATCTTTTGAACTTCAATTATGTTGGATGGTAATAAAAAAATATTCATGACAATTACATTAAATTTTTATATTGTAGTAAATAAAAGTTATTTATAAAATTATAGTGAAAAAAATTACAGTATGATTGATAATGAGTTAGAAAATAAAAAATAATTAGATAAACAACAAATAAAAATATTAAAAAATTAATAAATGTTGATAAACAATTTGAGAGACTATTGAAAGAAATCACACAAAGGAAAACAATGTATAATTAAGGGTATGATAAGTTGAAAAATATCTTAGAGATCTAAGAAAACTTTTCAAATATCAACATATATACTAAATGGTTGATAAATAACAAAAATTATTTTAGCGAAACAAAAGAGTTCTTCAAATGAAACAAAAACTAATAATAATAAGTAAAAGATTTTTTTTATATTACCTAGTAAACGAAAGGTTTGTGCTATTAAATAATTAAATTGAGAGTATTAAACATTCTCATTGTGAGAGGAAAATATATAATAAATAAAAATATTAAAAAATAATAGAAATATTCAAATGTGAGACATAAAAGCATTTTAATTGACATACATCTTTTTAACATAATTACATAGATTTTATGATAAGATGAAAAATATAATTGAGATGCGAATGAGTTTCATGACAAACTAAATAATTAGAAGAAATAAAAAATTATATATATATATATATATATATATATATATAGTTAGTTAGTTAGTTAGTTAATTAATTAATTATGAATATTTTAATAACTTAAACGGAGACGGGTATTATGGCGGGATATGTACATTCTCATACCCATCCCCATACCCAATTAAAAAAGTCGGGGATTTCATACCCATACCCATATCCAGTCAATGCGGGGATTCCTCGTCAAAACGGAGACGGGTTCGGGCAATACCCACGAGAACGGGTTTGTTTGCCATCTCTATGAAGGATACTTTAGTGTTTTCATGACTATGGGCTGGAGGTTCAGGAAGCAAAATATATATATATATATATATATTCTTCATGAATATATTCTTTAAAGAAAAAGAAAGGATAAGAACTATATTTTTTATAAATTAAAATTAATTTATATATTAATGTAATTACTCACTATAACGTGACATTTAAAAAAATACCAAAAGTGTTTACTTAATTTTAATATTTATTTAATGTCAAATATTTTTTATTTTAAACTGGTTTTACTACGATATATTTTGATTCATGTAATTTTATATTATGGCATCCCATTTAAATATAATACTTTTAATAAATAAAATATTACATAATTATAATTTTATATTATGGCATCCCATTTAAATATAATACTTTTAATAAATAAAATATTACATAATTATAATATTTTAGAGCACGTAACGACAATATATAAGAATATACTGAATACAATTATCAATAAATATATTAGGTACTAGAAAAGAAAACTAAGGCACACCGCCATAAAACATAACTAAAGAGGGCAGCTGTTTTACAAAAGACTACTCAGAAATTTCAAAGGCAATTGTGTCCCAAAAGACGCTCCATATATGCTCGCACCAATAATTTGGTGATCATTGCAAAAAGGAAAAGCCAAACAAAATCAGACACCAAACAGAAAGATAAGTTAGAGCAAAAATAATTTTCAACATGAGCAAGTAAATATTAAATCAGTAGGCAGCCAAACCATGTGATAGCAAACAAATGCAAGACCTTCTGACTCAATTATTCAGATTATACTCTTTAATGTAGAATTCTAAAGGAAGTATGCACCTATGCTGGTTTCTAAACTCTGCAGAATCTAGACATAAGGGGTTATCACCCAATCACACCCCAAGGTTAATCCCATGATTATCTAAGGCCATTATCCTACCAAAGACTGGGACCTCCTGCCACTTTCATCACATAAATCATTCTACTCCATATGAGTGTGAACGATTACTCATGATACCTTCTTTTATCTAGACATTTCATATATCAAAGTAAACACTAACCACACCATCACCAAGAATTTCCCGTGAGACTCTTTTATCAACAACATTTCACATGTCATCTCAAACATTATATTCTCGTGTAATTGCATAGCCAACCAACCAAGTCATGTCTCATTTCATACCAACACACCCATTTTAGTCTCATTAAAACATACAAAACAGGCATGGTCATATACTTCGAGCTTGAAAGGTAAATAAAACAATCATGAAGAGTTTTGAGAGCATACTCAGTAAGAGTTAATTTTGCACTTCAAGGAATGCAAATAACAAGGCTAATATGAGCAGTGAAGCACTTGACAGAAATATCAAAATCTACAACTCATGAATGTTGCCTTCAAGGTAGTTAATTCTACATGTCTGAATCTATGCTATTTTACGTTGCATGAGGCCAACTGTTTTATGAATGAGTAATATTTGGTGACATTGTTGATAATTGTAATGAATTATACTGAATTACTGGGGTTAAATTTTTTAGTTTTCCCCTTTTGATGGTTGAAATACTGTTCTGCATTGCTGCCTTTTGAAACCTAAGCTTATTGGCGTTTCTGAACATGTCTGACAGAATGGAATATATGTAATCCTGAATTATGTCCTGCAGTCTTTTGGGTCAAAATGTTAAACCGCCATTTGTGATATGCAGAGTTTAAATTGTGGCCATGAGAGGGCGAACGAAATCTCCAGAATGGTGCATAGGTTAGCAAAATTGATAAATAAAACCCACAGTAATTAGTGCAATGAATACAATGTAACACTTGTAAATTCAGCCTTTGACTTCAATAATACTTACATTCTGCCTTTGATTTCAATTCCATTTCTCAAGAAACAACACTGACCTCAAAATCAATAGGAAATTACAGATACACTGGAATCAGTTTGAAATACAATAGGGAAATAATCAAACACATAGAATTAACAGATACACAACAATGACTATGGAAAGGAAGAGTTGAAGAAGTGTATATACACCACTCACTAAACCAAATTAAGACTTTTTAACATTAGGTTCAAGTCCTAAATCCTTTCTGGTTTTCCCCACAAACAAATCTCCAGACTTGATCATACCAGGAAGCCTTCCCAGCACTGTAATGAATGGGAACTGTGCTACTGCAGTTTTTCTCCCCAATGAGACTATAGAGATTGGTGGTTGAGCCTTGTATGTTCCCAACTTGTTCTCTTTGCCTCCTCCTTCTATCAATAGCTTTAGGTTCTTGGCAACCAATTGAGCATGACCAGTTGCATACACTCCTTGTTTGATTTCCTGTCACACCATGCAATAGTTCATCAACAAGTTGCTTGCAAAGAATCAAATTACCAAAATGATCTTGTTTTGGTTAATAACACTTACTTGAACATCTGTAATATCTCCAATTGCAAAAATGTTGCTCCTGCCCTTCACTCTCAAGTTTTCATCCACCTTGATCCTACCATCAGCATCCAAGTCATCCTTCACAAGTGTTTCTCTAAGCCATGCTGAACCAAGTGGTTTCCCTGTGCATAGAAAATGAGCATCTGCTTCTATAGTCTCTCCATTTGAAGTTTCATATGTCTTATTTTCTTCCGAAGAGGATCTCACTTCGACAGATTGCTCTAGTTTCACATCAACCTTCTTTGATTTGAGCCACTTCAAAGTCTTACTTGAAGCTTTTTGCCCGATGTATTCCAGCAACCTTACACCTTTATGCACTATAGTCACCTTTTTGTCTGGAAAATCAACAGCAATCTCTGCTGCAAGCTCAACACCAGTTGGTCCTCCCCCAACAATCAAAATTGAACTAGCAGATTTGATTTTTGCATTTTCTGCCATCAAAAATTCTCCTCGTAAGTCAAATAAATACATTGAAACTCACTTCACATGCCAAAGTTTCTTGTATAATGGAACTTTGACTAGAAATACACAACTAATTTTTCTTTGGATACACTGCTCTATAAAACACTCACGGGAAAAGAAAATAAAGGGAAGTAAATTTTTCCTCTATGCTAAAACACCTTTGTTACTTTTCTGTAGAAAATATTTCATCCAACTTCTTTAGAAGCTGATTTTAGCTTATAAGAAAAAATTAATTCAATTTTGATGAAGTTCTCGTGTCGACAAAAAATAAGGTCAATTTATAATATATAAATAGGTGCAAATTTCAGCTTACTCATCAGTTTTATAAGATCAAATTAGGCTTAAAATCCACTTTCTAATAAATTTTATTATCTTACCAACAAGTTTTATTATCTTATTTTCTTCTCTACGTATTTATGAAAAGAAATCTATCCAACCAGAGCCCTACATATTCAAGCCTACAAAGGAAAATCATCCTAACTTCACAGTAAATAAATAATGAAATATCGAGAGTAATTTATATTCCATCAGTTTTTGAGTTTAGATATCTCTTTTTGCTTTTTGGCTTCAAATTAAAGTATTACCTGCTTTGTATTGGTCAAGTCTTTCAGTCCTGGTTTTGGGAATAGGTTCTGTGTGGCCAGTGGCAATAACAAGATAGTCATAGGCAATCTGCTGGCCATCTGCAGTAAACACTTCAGTTTCAGTTATGTTGACTGCACTGGATACAACAAGGTCACCCTTTTTGAAGTACTCTCTATGGTTGATCACTATCCTTTCAGCAAAAGATGGCTCAACCAATCCCCTCAAACTTGCCCATGGAATCTCAAAATATTCCTTCCTGTGTTCCACAACTCAGTCAATGCAACATACACATAACAGGCTCTATGGTAAAATTGGTTATAAACTCATTTGAACTTATCAAAAGAAGTAACTTATTTCATTAAACTGTGCAATCAAGCTCTTAAGTATCAAGCACTTAAGCATTGTTTGAAATGAACCACAGTTTTTATACTTGTATACAACATTGAACTTCAATTAGATACAGAAAAGAGGGAACTCACGGATCAATAAGGGTAACGTTGGCTTGATTTTGTATATTTTTTGCTAGGATGGCACCGGCAACACCACCTCCTACGATGACCACTTTCTTCTCCGCCATCTTTAGTGATTAAGAGTTGAACTTTTACTCTGTAATTTGTAATGATTGTGTTATGTTCCTGCAATAAGATAAGGCAACAACATAAATAGATGTCTCTGCGTCATTGCATGTATCATCAAAGTGAAATGTCAAATCTTGAATTTGGACACAAATAAGACTAAAGCCAAATGGAAGCTGTAGCTGTAGTCAACTCACCACCTTCCTAGTTCACAACCAGAAAGAAAGCTGTGTGCCAACTTCTATATGTGCAATTTCTTTAGGAAAATATTATTAAACAAAATACAATGACCCCACAATTATATGAAAATTTTTAATTACGTGGTATAATATACTCTTGAATCATTGACAATGATGGCTTCTTTAAAAAGGTTCTTAGGTGCCAGCCTGCATATGGTGTAGCTTGCTGATTCAGAATTCATAGAGGTGATTATTCAAATGCAACGGATTAAAATAAAAGCATGTTAGAAGATATTTTCCTTTATTTAATTTATTCTTTTTCTTTTTCATGCAAGGAGTCAAGGAGTTAGGGACAATGAGTTGGAGTTCCAACTTGGAACCACAGATTTGGCACCTTGTGATTAAAACTACCATTAGTTTTCTAGGACCTTCTTTCTTAGTATAGCAACAGATTAAGAACTAAGGGTTTGATTTAGTCTTGATTCGTTTAGTTTAAGATAAGGTTGTTATCTTTACTTTCATCAGCTTTTGACTAATTGGGCTCAAACTTGACTTTCTCTTCCTTCTAGATGAGTTAGGCTTTGGATTCTTCTTATGTCCCAATTTATCATTTTTAACATTTATGCTTTTATCCGGAACTTTAATATAAATGCCCCCAAGAGAACTAATAGCTACAGGATTCAGGTTAGTTCGGCCCAAAAGAAATAGTTTTTCCTTATTATTCTTAACGCTTTTTCACCTTTTGAAAAAAAAAAAATCAGTTTCTTTGCTGTTCTTATCTTTTATATAATTCACCCTCAAGTTTTTTGGCAACTTCCAGTTAATGATTTTTGTTCATTATTTAAATAGTGCAATCTTGATTTTTAGGGTAAGAGCAGAACGTACTCTTGTGATTTGAGACTGCATATATCTTTTACAGAAGACAATTTTTTTCGAATCAGTAAGAACAGAAGGACAAAACTTGTTTTCCTGTTTAGTATTAATGTAAGTTCACAAGACTTGAATTTAACACCACTCATTAACCTGAACATTTTTCATATTATTTTACCTATGCACTTAGCAGCCAAAATGCTCTCTAATGCCAGATGTTTTTTTCTTCTTTTCCATTCAGTTCCTTATATTGTTTTGAAAGTAACATTTTCGTTCACATGGAAAATGACTTCTTGATCCTACTTTATTCTCCTATGTAGATTGAAATGTGAAACAGTTGATTGACCTTAGAACTCAAATGTCATTGCAGATAGTGATCAAACTTTAAAAAGAAAGAAACAGTGTGAAAACAACGAGCCAGCACTTTATTTTTATGCCAGATTTGCCGGCGAAACACCATCATATGAAATTAAAATCACATTCTCAAATGCATGATCTATTTCTTTTCTACTCCTATATGTACCAACAACCATTATTAACGTATACAGCTATACCTACTCAAGGGAAATAGGTCATATGGATTAAACAATACTATTGTGTTCTGTCATGAAACAATAAAGTTTTGAGATCCATTAAGATCTTAGTATTTTAAAATGGCCTCACCTAAAGTTTTTCTTGTCCTATCTTCACCATGTCAAAGTTGGAATGCACTCTTAGAAGTGAACAGGGATACCTTTTTGAGAAGTTAGTGGATGATCACACAAAAATGATTAAATAATTTAATTAAGTATCCTTGTTTTGGATAGGATTTAATCTAACTCAAGATAAGTTTGCACATTGTACTAAAAGCATAATGAGATTTCATGCAATACAAGTGGCTTGTACGTTATTTCACCTGGGTCTATTTTGAAGTTTGAATATGTCAATGCTCATAGTTGATATTTTAGTCATTACCACAATTATAAGAGGATTGTCAATTGATTATGAATGAGAGAGGTTCTGAAAATATTATTTGTCATTTTCATATAGTGTCTCACTTTCTGCAGACAAACCACAACGCATCCAATCAATTTTATCAACCTTACATGTCAACGATACAATTGGTTCTGAATCACAATTATATCTCATGATGCAGGAAACACCATTTAAGCATAAAGATATTTTTCATACAGATGTATTCTTTAAAGGAAAAACAAATTGGAAATACACCAATCTACAGCACAAACTATGAAACGGACTGATTCTGTAATTTATGTACACACCATGCACACAATTTAGGGTCAAGCTTGTTCAATATCATAACTGAGTCCCATTTGTTTTCTTGTTTTACCAACAAACAAATCTCCAGACTTAATGAATCCCGGAATTCTTCCAGTGATTGTCCAGAATGGTAACTGTGCCACTGCTTCTTTCCTCCCAAGTGAAACTATTGCAATTGCTGAATGTGGCTTGTAAGTTTCTATCCAACATTCTCTTGTTCCTTGTATTATCACCTTCAGGTTGTTCACAACAACTTCAGCCTGCTGCTGTGCCAAAAACCCTTGCTTGATTTCCTGTAGTGTGGATTTCCATTAAAAAACCTCCTATTAGGTGGCTTGTAAGAACATTAAAATTCCAATGATCTATAGCATTTTAACCAATTTATATGGGGCAAAATCAAAGAGACTTCTATATAACGATCTTCAGTAATACAATCACATAAATTAGTAGTAAGAAGAAACTAAATTCTGGCCAAGATTCAGGCAGTAAACCATGATTTCTCAGTCTAGCTCAAGAGAATCAGCCAGAAGACCATGTTAAAAGCAAGAGATTCAGTAACTTATTGATTTGTGAATAAAACTATATAATTGTGAAAGGCTGAATGAGTTATTAATAGCACTTACTGGAATGTTTGTAATATCTCCTATTGCAAAAATGTTGCTCCGTCCATTGACTCTCAGTTTTTCATCTACCTTGATCCTTCCCTGAGAATCCAAGTCATTCTTCAACACAGTTTCCTCGAGCCATGCAGTAGAAAGTGGTTTTCCTACGCATAAAAAATGACAATCTGCCTCAATGGTCTCTCCAATTGAAGTTCGATATATCTTCTGTCCTTCTGTGAATCCATTCAAGTTAACTCTTTGGTCTAGTTTCACAACAACATTCTTTGATTTCAACCATTTTAAAGCCTTATTCCCAGCTTTTGCCCCTATAAACTCCAGCAGCCTCGATCCTTTGTGTACTAGTATAACCTTCTTATCTGGAAAATCAACTGCTATCTCTCCCGCAAGTTCCACACCAGTGGGACCTCCTCCAATAATCAGAATGGAACGAGCAGATTTTATCTTTCGATTATCTGCCAGAGAAAACGAACTTCATTACTCAAGTACTGACTAGGACAAATATTACATGATTCAACATTTGAACTATTCTAGAAAAAAGAACTATACTAAATGAGCAATGTCAATCCACGATTCAATAGACTAAAACACAATGAGCTCAATTTTTTACACTAACTAATGTGCCCCAGTGCTAGAAGACTTACCTTCATTGAATTGATTAAGTCTTTCACTCCTACTTTTGGGGACAGAATCTGCACGACCAGTGGCAATAACAAGATAGTCATAGCCAATTTGACGGCCATCTGCAGTCAACACTTCAGTTTCTGTAATATTGACGGCTTCGGACGTAACGATATCGGCATCGGTAAGGTAATCTCTGTGATTGATCAACGTTCTCTCTGCAAAGGATGGCTCAACCATTGATCTCAAATTTGCCCATGGAATCTCAAAATATTCCTTCCTGCATTCAACCACTCTGAATCAGGTGAAAACCCCAATGAAAAGTTGGCAGCAACAACCACCACCACCACCACCATATGAATTAAAAGTTAAACACTTCAATGTCAATGCAATGTATAGCTCACCACCATTTCAAACCCAACATATTTCCTATTGGCAAACATCTCCAAAAGCACACTTCTAAACCTAAAAATTGAAACTTGGAAATTTGGGAAGTTACAAAAGGCGATAAATATTCCCAAAATTGACAAGGGTGGAAAATGGCCACTCAAAACCCTTCTCTTTACCAAGAGGAAGAGAACCAGAATCTAAAAATACACAGCATAAACTTCAACCCATAAACCTCAGGGATTAAATACAGAAAATGGGTGCCTCAATTAGCCAAATTCAAATAAAAAATATTTCTGCTTGAATTATTAATGAAGAAAAAAAAAGTTGCAGAAAATATTTGAATTACGGATCAACGAGGGTGACACGGGCATGGGATTGAAGAGATCTAGCGGCGACGGATCCTGCAACGCCACCTCCAAGGATCACCACTCTCTTCCCCTCTTTTTCCATTTCGATTCTTTGCTTCGCTTCTTCGCCGACCGCAGTTTTCTACTCCGGTTTGTATCTGGCATTATATAATTAAAGAGAAGAAGTAAAAAAATAGTATCTAACAGTTGCTTTACAGGAAAATAGTATCTAACACAGTTGTCTGCGCAACCTTGTAAAGTTAGATAGATAGGTTGGACTGGTGTCACGACAACTACGATGATGTTCTGCTTCTCTGTTTGGGGTAAAGAAAAAGATAGAGAGCCAAAAAAAGAAAAAAAAAGAAATTGTTACTTTTCAAAATTCTATTCATTTTTTCTATAATTGTTGGATGCTTTGATTTCTGTTTACTCTTACGAAATGATTATTATAAAAATGGGAATCTATATACTATGTTTTTATTTTACTTTTGGAATTTATTTAAAATAGATTAATTGAGTAAAAGATTGGTTTGAATAACTTTATCATTTTAAGGTATTTTTAGCTTATTTTTAAAATATTTATATTTAATTTAAATTTTCTATAATTTAAAAATAATAAAACGAAAAATCAAACACGCTTTCTACCTTTTTTATTACACCAAATTAAAAAATGCTTAATTTTCTTAAAACAATAAATCCAGGTAGGATTTGCTTTAACTATTTTAAGAAAATCTTAAAATTAAAAGTTATTTATCTTCTTTAAATAATAGTTAAGTGAAGCAAATTAATTTTGAGGGTTTTATTAATGTTCAGGAAAATCTTAAGAAAAAAATTTTCAAATTACATCAACATTTGATTAGAACATATAAAATTTACATCAACATTTAAATTAAAATGGTCAAATATAAATATCAAATAAAACTTTAAATTAGAATGGCAAGATGTTAAAAGATCAAATATTCATAATGGATAAAAAATAAATCCAACATCTTTATCAACATCACTCGACTTTATCAACATCTTTATCAACATCACTCGACTTGAATCAAATGTAGTAAAGAGTTAGAGAAGTTATACCCAATCCCAACAAGAAAAAGTTTAATTGCTCATGAAATGATTCCTAAAACAAGCACAAGGAACTTTTGTCGTTCTCCCATGGTTCTATCTAAATGTATTGTAATAAGTATCTAACAACTCCTAGAACTGAACTACAAAATCAGCATACAAATAATAGAGCAAGACTCTATTTTTATAGAAATAAAATGTGTAACTTCAACTCCAAAGGCATTGGTCAACCATGGAAATTTCCTCTCTAGGTGAGTTTCCTCCAAGGTTGAGCTCTTGGTTTTGAGGTCAGCAATGAAGGTTTCCTAGGAGGGTGTTCTCTAAAGCTTAGCTGCCAATTTTGGTGATGGAGATTTGTAGTAAACGTTTCTTCATTTGCGGCTTAGCGCCAATATCGTTGCTCAACTCCATGGCTCATATTTGAATCTTCAGCAAACCGTCTTACGGTGCCCAATGTCAGCTTTGGGGCTCAACGCCATACTCTTGATTTCCTTGAATTATCTGTAAAAATATCACAAACATATCAAATTTCATATTTTCTTACTTATGTATTCTCCATTCTGTAATTTAAAATAAAATGGATTGTTTCACTAAGATTTATGTCAAATTCATACAAGATAAATGTCAAAATGATATACAATATTAACTAAGATTTATGTCAAATTCATACAAGATAAGTGTCAAAATGATATACAATATTAAGTAAAGTAGACACTTATTAGTATCCAAAAAATTAAATTCAGTTATTGGAGATTGATTTCAAAATCTGAAATGTACTATAAGCATTTCTATGTGTGGAGATGATAATAACACGATGATGAAAAGAGTATATCTGCTCCTACAAATGAATTTTCATTCAAACCCTATGTCTTTTAGCCAATGCCATCATTATTATATTCATGTCTTCGATCATCTTCTTCACCATCAAATTGTGGCAACACTTCATCAATCTACAATTCTATCAAAACACAAATCTCATATCCAACCCACAAACAACATAAACAAACAAAATTTTCATAGTTTCGTTATCGGTTTTAACGTTGTCCAATTATTCTTTAATCAGAATTTAAGTTTTATTATGTCATTCTGCATAACAATTTATCATGTCAATATTCTTTATATATTATTTTTATTGTTATATATATATATATATATATATATATATATATATATAATATATATATTTTTGAAAAATAAAATAAAAATTAATTTAATGAATCTTGATTAATAAAGGACTAAGGTTTTCTATATGACTATAAAGTTTTTTCAACAGCAAACCACTAATAAAATGTAAATGTAAAAAGAAAGATAGATTGAGAAATGAAGATGAGAGAACAAAGAGATAGAAGAACTCGTATTCACACGATCTCCTTAATCAATATCTTAGTATCCTATTATGACTTATGTATGTTAGATTTATGATTCTTCCATTATGATATTCCTTCTAAATTAATTTTTTTCTAAATTAGTATGAAAACTAACTGGATTTTAGGGATTATTTTATGAAATTGACATGAACCCTAATTATATTTTTCTCAAATTAGTATAACCCTACATTATAAAATGTTGTGATTTTATGTTTTCTAGTGCATACAATGAATTAGTTGCATGATCTTGAATTGGACTAGAAATTAGAATGTCCATTTTGCGTGAATTCAATCAATTAGAAAGATTAAAAATTGAGAAGTATGAATTATAATATGAAAATGGTTTAAGTAAAAGAAATATTTTTTTAATTAATAAATTATATATAAAAAATTTAAATTGGCATCGCTTAATTTTTTGTCCAATTTTCGCCACTGATTAAAGGACAAAATATTAATTTTATTACAACTATATATAATTTGATCAGATGCACTAAATAAAGAAAACCAAGTAGAATCACTTCTAAATGTAACGGGACCATATAAAAATGTACAACTACTCAATAATAGGAAATAAAAGGAGGGCATTCGTACCTTACAAACACCAAACTTGCTATTAGAACCAGCCATCCCTCCAATAGCCCAAGAAACTCTTTTCCAATAGCCCAAGAAACTCTTTCATGGAATGACTTTTCCCTCATCCAACACCCCCAAGTTCTCACCTTTCTAGATCAACTCAAACTATAAAGTCTTTCATTTAAGCCTAAAATTCACACCATGTGAAAATATTTGCTTTCAAATTTACAATTACAATTTTAAAATAAGAAAAGAAGATAAAGAAATGCAAATGAAACAAAATTCCAAAAACAATGATGAATTACCAATTCACTTAAGGAAAAATGCAAAACTTACCGATATGGTTTCCAACGAAGTGAAAAAACAAATTTTCCAATAGAAATCTTTGGCACCTCTCTAGCAAGAAATTCCCAAACCAGCTGTTTCACAAAAAAATGAAGACTAAAAGAAGGGATTTCAAGAAAAAGATCAGAGTAAGTTGTCCAGAGAAACTAGATAGTAGGGTTTGAGATAGTGAAAAGTAGATTAGGATTTCAAATACATTAAACCATTTTACATTAAAATCAAACGTTTTAAAAGAACATAAAATGATAAAAATCATACCCTTTCAAAATGAAACCTAATAAAATCATACCTTTGAACTATTGGGTTGTTTGTGTTAACTCCGTCAATGCCATTGATCCTCAGATTCAGGCTCTCTCCGATAAATAGTCGGTCGGGAAGAACTCCGAGTTTCGCTGCTAACTCGTGCGAGAGGCTACGCTTGCTGATATTCTAACTAGTTCACTACTCTTTTATGTTGTTGCGTCACTATTAGATTTTTCTTTGCTTTTTTGGAAGACACTAAATGATGAGTTTTGTTGATGGTGAGAGGTAGAAGAAGATAAAACATTTTGAATTTGGAAAATGAGGGAGGTGTGTAAGAGACGTGGAAAGTGACAAATAGAGAAAGAGCGTGAGAGAAATACATAATCGTGAAATATTTCAAAATTCAAAAATTTGGACACATGTCACTTATATAAAGCACCACATTTTTTTTTCATTTAAGAAGGCGTTCTTGCATTTTAGAAGATCGTGTTCTTTCTTCTCGATACTTTTACAATTTCCTATTTCAGTAGTGACAAAAAATATGCTTTTTATTAGTGTCCTTAAAAACAATATAAAGTGACATGGCAGTTAATGGAAGAGCCACTTGTTGAATGCTGGAGATGCCACATGTTGAATGTTGAAACGCTCCACAACTTCCACATTTTTATTCCAAATTTTCAAATTCTAATTTCCAAGATTTAGCTTAAATTCTTATATTTTTTTTTCAAGAACTAAAAATATTATTAGTGTCCCTGATGCGAATAATTTATAGGTTACAAACTAGTTTTTCGATAGAAAATTTGTTTTAATATTTTAGAATCTTTAAAGGAATGATGAAAAAAACCACATAATCCGACTTTCTTTTTATCATTCCTAGCATCTATCTATTATTCAAACGAATATCATTAATTTATAATATATATATATATATATAAACTTGTCTCTTACATATAAAATTATTAGAATGCATTTAAAATAAAAAAGAAAGGTCTTATTACTAATTTTGGTTATGGGAATATATAATAAGAATTAAAGCCCAACAAAGTGACACTATGTTCCTCCGATGAAGAAATCAAAGACACATAATTTTCTTAATGACAACATAATCGTGACCTCTATATCCAACTCAAATTCACAACAACATGAGATCAAAAGAGTACGAAGCTGGGATTATATCTTTTAATTATTTTCACGGTGAAAATTCCTTTTCATTTTGAATAAATAAAAACTTAATTTATTTATGTATCATTACATTTTTACCCAAATTTCTCTTTAGTTCTTAAGAAAAACTTTTAATCAATTTATTAATAACTTTATATTCAAAATAAAAATGCAAAAAATTTAAATCTAACTCACGAGATTAAAAAAAATAAAAGCTCTAAAACAAGATAAATAATTTTTAAAAAACAAACTAAAAAAAAAGATTAAATCAATTGCAATGAACATATGACAAAACTAAAAAATATGACAAGAAGATAAACATTTTAAAAAAATAATCTAAAGAATATATTTCGATTTTCTATTAAAAGCTTACAAAAAAAATTATAATTATATATTTTAGAATGTTAATTATATCAATATTAATGTATAAAAAAATGTTGATTTATTGACATATAAATTTAAAATTGTATATACAAAATTTCAATTTTATATACGTATAATATACGAACATAATATAAACGAAATATTTCAAATTTCATTAACTAATGATTTTTTATTATGTTAACAGTCGGCTCAAATATTAGAGATGTAATAAATAAATAAAGTATTTAAGAATTAATCATATTTAATAATTAAATATACTAAAGGAAAGTTGCGAATGGAATGGAAAACAATTGTTTGAGAAAGAAAATATGACAAACTATTCACAAATTGATGTGGCTTTAATGAATTCAATTTTTTAAGTAAGAAAATATGGCACTGCACGTGTGAGAGAGAAAGTTGATCAAAAGCATTCGGTTGGTTCATCAAGCACAAGAAGCTCCTGCAAGCTGCTGTGCCTCACTCAAATATTTGCTGCTTTATCACAACCCTTCCGCTGCTTTACCCAGATCCCTTTGTTGTTGTATATTGAAATTGTTCAATTCCACCTGCACCGAAAGCACTTCGTCCCAACGGTAATTCACGAGATTGTAGTAGAACGTTTCCGACGGTACTTGACAGAAAATATGGAATTTGCGGTTAAGTTTTTCGTTTTGAAAATCAATTTGAGGTTTAGGGTTTCGATTAAAAATCATAAATTTTAGGATTCGAATGCATTTTTAGGGTTTAAGGTTTTATTTAGAAACTGACGTAGTTCTTATTATATGTATTATAATATCGTACCATTACCGAAACTAGGTCGAAAATTGAAGAAACTTGGTCGAAAATTGAAGGTGTAGTATTTACGGAACTTGCTGAGATCGAACCTTGGACCGATAACGTCTTACAAGTGATCGAGGAGACTCATTAAAGTCACGTCAGTTTGTCAATACTTTGTAACATTTTCTTTTTCAAAGAATCGTTCTCCAAAGATAATATACTTGGCTCATTAGTGAAAACTGATTTCAATTTATTGTTGTCACTACAATGCCTAACTGATTTTGAGCGTATCAAATTTAAAACTGGGCTTACCTTTCTTTTTAATAAATTAAAGACTTAATTATAGTTTTGGTATTTTAATTCAGTGTAGACAGTTTTAGTTTGTATATATGCTTTTGCAGGAAAAGTCCACTTTTATTAAAATTGGAGAAAATTTTCCTACATTTGTTATAATTTCATATTACATATATACGACGTGTATGGACATATTTCTGCAAATCAACATTTGAATTTATCTATAGATTTTGAGAATAGATATTTAACTATGAACTTATTATAATGGTTTATTTACCGTAACTAATCTATAAATTATTTTATTTTATTTACATTTTTTTATATTATCTACATAATTTTGCAATTAGTAATAACAATTTTTCTAGATATGTTATTTGATTTTTCTTAATTGATAATTTGGTCATGCATTTTTAATGGTTTAATTTTGATTTACATATTTAAAGAAAAAACTAATTAAAACTATAATATTTTTTTTATATATTTTAAGTAAAAACCGTATCATAATAATTATACATTTTCTTAAACTTTTTTACCATTGTTCAAAACACTATACTTCCAGCTACATTTAAAAAAAAATAATAATAACTTATAAGTAAGAAAAATAATTTGTGCTTTTCAATACTGTTTACAGCTTGTTTTCTTATGTTAAAAATACACATAATATATTTTTTTAATTAAAAATTTTCATTTTTAATTTATTCTACGTAAAGATAAACACTTTTATGTTTTTTCAACGTAGACATGCCACAAGGTTTTATTATATATTAATTTTCAGTCAAACTTATAAATTATACAGCAATACACTTCTGAGAATAAGGTTTTCTCTTTTAACATGCCTCCTTGATCCCTCTCTCTTCTGAAGTGTAAAACATTGATTCATCTTCAAACTGATGTTGTTGACTCTCATCTTCAAACTGATGTTGACTCAGAATATAGTACAGAAAAATGAGAAGGGTTAAGGTAGTGTGGAACACCATATCAGAAGATTTTCTTCTCTGGTATATGCTCGCTCTATTTCTTTATACTATATGCACCAACAAACATCATAGTACCAAAATACATCAATATAACATGTAAAGTATGAAACAATATTTGATTTTGTAGTTTGTGTACACATAATGCATTACATGGACTCAAGCATGAACACTGTGAGGATCCAGTCCCATCTGTCTCCTTGTTCTACCAACAAACAAATCTGCAGATTTGATGTACCCAGGAACTCTTCCAATGATTGTCATTAATGGTAGTTGTGCCACAGCATCTTTCCTCCCAAGTGAAACGATCGCCATTGGTAGCTGTGGCTTGTAATTTTCCATCCTACATTGACTACAATCTTTTCCTCCATCTATCATCACCTTCAAGTTCTTCACAACCACTTCTGCATGTTGTTGTGCTGCAAACCCTTGCTTGATTTCCTGTTGTATACATTTTTCCATTAAAAACTACGGTGAATTGTAGTATAATGATGCAATGAAGAGTTCAAATTCTCTGTTTAATTTTTTGATGCTATCTTCAGCTGAGCATTAAAAATACATTCATTTTTGCATAGTTATTTTCATAACTAGTTAGAATAAACTAAATTAGCCAAACCCAGGAAACAAATCATGAACTTTTTGTCTAGTGAAAACAAAATCAGAAAATCATGTGAGCAGCAAAAGGCTTGGTAACTTATTTTATTACAGAGTAAGTTATACACACGACATTATGTGATTGTGAAAAGCTTATGCTTCTGGCAAGTACTTACTGGAATATCTGTAATGTCACCAATTGCGAAAATGTTTCTCCTACCAATGACTCTCAACTTTTCATCTACCTTAATCCTTCCTTCCTCATTCATGTCATGCCTCAACATGGTTCCCTCAAGCCATGCTGATGCAAGCGGTTTCCCCAAACATAAGAAATAACAATCTGCCTCGAAGGTCTCACCATTTGAAGTTCGATATGTCTTGTTTTCATATGATAATTCGTTCAGGTCAATTGATTGCTCTAGTTTCACCGCTATATTCCTTGATTGCAACCATTTTAGAGTCTTATCAGCAGCTTTTGTCCCCACGAAATCCAGTAGCCTAGGTCCTTTGTGCACTATCGTAATCTTCTTATCTGGAAAATCAACAGCTATCTCTGCAGCAAGTTCCACACCAGTAGGACCTCCTCCAACAATCATAATCGAACGAGCAGATCTTATCTTTTCATTGACTGTCACAGAAAACGAACTTCATAACTCAAATACACTGTCTTCAACAATTCATTATACTATTAACTGAAACTATTCGACAAAACATAATAAATTCACAAGAACATTATGGTAAAAGAGCAATATGAACTCATGATCAAAACACAATAATAGAATATAATCCCTGATAGCATGTGTTTCTCTTCAAGGTATTTTGAACTGATTATCATAGATAGATGTTGAAAGTTCAAACTCACATTCTACGAACTGATTAAGTCTGTCCCTCCTATTTTTGGGGACTTCATCTGCATGGCCAGTGGCAATAATAAGATAGTCAAAGGGAACTCTCTGGCCATCGGCGGTGATCACATCAGTTTCTGTAACATTGACAGCACTGGACGTAATGATATTGCCATGGCAAAGGTACTCGCTGTGATTGATCACCGATCTCTGTGCAAAAGAAGGCTGAACCATTGACCTCAAACCTGCCCATGTAATCTCAAAATACTCCTTCCTGCAATCAATCAGAAAGAAGAAAACATATCAAACACTTAAAATGGCAATGCAGTGTTTGGGGAATAATGACAAACACATTCAATACCACAATTTTCATCAACAAAATTGAAACTTGAAAATTTGGGAAGTTTCAAAATGCTATAAAAATTAAACACTTGAAATGCGAATGCAGTGTTTGAGGGAAAATGACAAACACATTCAAAAACACCATTGTCATCAACAAAATTGAAACTTGAAAATTTGGGAAGTTTCAAAATGCTATAAAATTTTCAGAAATCGACAAGGGCCCCTTTGAATTCCAACATTCTCTTGTCTAACTAACGTAGAGGGAGAGAACCAAAGCAAAAAGAAAAAGAAAAAGAAAACAGCCCATTAACCCTATGGATTAATACAAAAAAATTGGTGTCTCAATTAGCTAAATTGGAATTAAAAAAATTAACTTGAATAATTAAACATAATCATTGAAGAGGGAAAAGAAAGTGTAGCAGAAAATGTTATAATTACGGATCAATGAGGGTAACATGGGCAGTGAATTGGAGAGACTTAGCGACGAGAGAACCAGCAATGCCCCCTCCTACGACCACCACTCTCTTCTTCCCACCAGGATTTTCCATTTCAAATCCTTGCTTCTGTTCTTCGCATGTCACCTTTTATGTTTCATGGTACTATTTGTTCTCAGAACCAATTAATGAACAAACAGGTAATTAAGTAAATAAATAGTATATAACATAGTTGGCATGACAATTCCGGAGAAGCTCGTTTGGGGAAAATAAAGCAAAGTTGAGTTCAATTTTGCTTTTTTTATGCTTCTATTCAAATCATAATTTTAGGATGCTTTGAGTTGTTCAGAATAACTTTTATCATTTTAAGGTATTTTTAGTTTGGTTTTCTATTTTTGCTATTTATGATTATAAAATTGTGATTTTTGTTTTATTGTTTTTAAGAGTATAAACAATTATATAAAAATAGACCAATGTTGTTTAATTGTTATTTATTAAATTTTTTGTCATTTAGTAAATTACTTCTTGAGGTGAGGACAGTTAATTGCTTATCATTTAACATGATTGATATATTTAAAATAAACTAGAGATTAATTCATTATTTAAATTTTTAGTTTAGTATAAATTATTACACTTGGGATATATAATTTTGCTCCTATTTACAGGTTTGATCCTAGATTTATGTTAAAAAGTATACAAACAAAAAGGTTATTCTCTTGGATAGATACTTAAAGTTTATTAGTGTTTGCATTGGCATGTACCACAATAAATTTGTTATCAACAAAACTGGTACATGATATATATTACCTACAAAATGAGGAAGTTATTTACATTCAAATGTTAATAGAGGAACTCAAATATTATAGTTAGAGTATCTTGGAGATTGAAAAGACTATTTTCTTTCAATCCATGAAAAAATATACAGACATATACAATACCACTTATTCGAGAGGTAGTTGAAGAAATAAGTGGGGAAATATAAAATATTCACAAAAAAAAAAAACTAACAATGTTATAGTAAAATCACTCAGCATTAATCACTTATATCATGCTGATCTTACTATAGTGCATCAAAAAAGGCAAACCACAAGTGGAAAAAAAAAATAATAGTTTGAAGATTTGGTTATTTCAATTAAAATTTGGAAGTGAGAGAATTGTGAGAAGAGATTCTACATTGGAAAACTTCACCTCATTGCTTTCTTTTGTTATTACAAAAGGAGCATGGTAGCCCTAATTCATCCCATCAACCTTCTTTTCTTTTCTACTTGTAGTAGAAATTAATAGCAAAATCAAAACAGAAAAACCAAGATTTCTTAATGGTTACATTTTCCTATATTTTTGAAAAAGAGTATATGTCATTATTTCTTTTTTTTTTAATTTCATCTAAGTGTTGTAATTTCTTTCACTTAATTAAATTCTTTCTTTTGCTTCTTCAATATCATTTAGGAGTGACAAAATGGATCAGTCTCGTCCGATTTGGCCTTGTTTATCCTTGGTCTATTGGAACTACACAAGGAATTCACACCACTTTCAACCTAAAATATTAAGACAATGAATTTATGAGTCTTCATCCTTAATTATATAATGTTTCACTTTCTAATTTCTATCAAATGTGAAACTTTATACTAAGACTTGGATTCCCACCATGGTCCGCCAAAAACAATCGTAAAAAACGAGTTAGAAACTGTAACCCGTCTCATCATAGGACAGTTGGCAAGCTGACCTGCAAATTATTTTATATATATATATATATATATATATATATATATATATATATATATATATATATATATATATATATATATATATATATATATATATATATATATATATATATA
>Ga0214543_1001971_pt1 | contig 40352 bp, 32 predicted proteins | sample CNSS2metaG_FD_160094 | JGI IMG/M metagenome (GOLD analysis project Ga0214543, IMG submission 160094) | Root nodule microbial communities from cowpea collected in UCLA plant growth center, Los Angeles, California, USA - CNSS2 | ecosystem: Host-associated > Plants > Roots > Nodule | place: USA...
TATTATTTATATATTATTATTACTAGTTATTATTATTATATTTATATTTATTATTACTACTATTATTGTGATTATTATTTTATTTACTATTATTATTAATATTTTGTTATTATTATTATATTTTATTATTATTATTATTATTATTATTTATATTACTATTTTTACTATTATTATTATTATTATGATTATTTTTATTATTATTATTTATATATTATTATTATTATTATTAGTTATTACTATTATTATTTTTATTATTATTAATATTGTTATTATTGTTTTATTTTACAATTATTATTATTACTATTTTATTTTATTATTTTTATTATTCCTATTATTATTATTATTATTATTTTATTTTATTTTATTATTATTTTTATTATTATATTTATGATTTTATTATTATTATTATTATTACTGCTTTATTTTGTTATTATTATTATTACTTTGCTACTATTGTTTTAACTTATTAGTATTATTGTTTTATTATTATTGTTTCATTTTATTTTAGTTTATTATTGTTTTCATCATTATTATTATTAATGTTGTTTTGTTTTATTTTTATTTTTATTATTATTATTGTTGTTATTATTAGTTTTATTATTATCATTTATTGTTTTATTGCCTATATTGACTGGATAAACATATTTCATGTTATGGATTGCATATATAGTATTTGGGGTTCTTTGGAACTTGCTTCAAAGTGCCAAAAACCAGTAGCAGTGACGCTACTAGTGTGGCACCTAGTGGCTTGGGATGTGTTGCCTGGCGGCTTGGGGTGCACTGCCAAGTGATAAAGGAAAACCAGAGAAGCTTGAAACGCATGGTGCCTAGCGGAAAATGTGATCCCGCCAATCGGAAAAGATCTGGTAGAGGCTATGGAAAGCACGTGGCGCTTGGTGGTGAGGAGTGTCCTACCAGGCGATAACTACAAGCATGGGCATCAGAGGCGCGTTTGCGTCTGGCGGTACGTGTCCCCCGCTAGGCGGTCTGGAAGTGGGCAGCGCCTGGCGGTACGTGTCCCCCGCCAGGTGATTTTGCTGTTGCAACTTTGGGTTGCTGGTTCTGCAGGCGTGATCTACAAGGCTTTTAGTGATGCTTCAAAGGTGGGTTTGCTGGTGTTCCTTGAGTTGAGCTTGGAATGTATCCCTTGAGTTGAGCTCGGGATAGGGGTTAAGCACGTGGCATTCCTCGAGTTGAGCTCAAAATGACATCCCTCGAGTTGAGCTCGAGATGGCGGATGAACACGAGGAACTCTTGAGTTGAGCTCGGGTTGACGAGTGTTGCCGATGTGAGTGTGCTGGTTGTGGCCAGTATGGATGGGTTCAGATAGATTGCCCTCCTCAGTAGTTGACTAACGAGTTTGGTAGTCTTAGGACGTTGCGAACTATGTTCGTATTTGGGAACTCCACCTGGCGTTATGGTGTATGATTCATAACATGGTTTCCCGCACGTGCTCTATCGGTTGTGGCCGATAGGTATGACAGCAATTCATCTTGAAGTAATCACTAGAAGATGTAGAACACAATTCACATGGTGGTGGCCATGTGGTATGGCATTAATGAAAGGAACTTTCCCTTGTGTTATATATGTATATGAGTGTCTTATATATATATATGTGTGTGTGTGTGTGTGAATATATAAATATGTGATTTATTTTGTTAGCTCACCTTATCTGCTTGTGTTTGGCGATGATCGTGTATACAGTACACGGGAGCAGATGATGTTGCAGGTGGATTCGGTGAGGCTTGACGACGGAGCAGGGATAGCTTGGGAGTTTTTATGCTTTATGGCTTTGAAATAAATTGTAAACACTATGGATGTTTTATATTATTTTGAGTTTTATAAATTATGGAATTTTAGACTATTCATAGATTTAATAAAGTTTTAAATTTCCTGCGTTTTATTGGGAAATGATGCTTTAATAAATGAAGCTAACGTAATATTTCTTTACTTTTTATTTAAAATCTATAATATCTTGACGAGATGTTACAGAACTCGTGGAGGACAAGAAGAGAAAGAACAATTTGGTCAAGAAAATTGGCATGGTTAAGATTAATGTTCGTGGAGAGGAGATTGGTCAAGCAACTCAGGTGTTGAGTGCATCAAGTGTGGCAAGTATGACCATTATGCAAAGGAGTGCATATCGGTTAAATGTTATAGTTGTGGTAAGGTTGGACACTATGCAAGGGATTGTCAATCCGAAAACAAGAGGGAAGAGATGACAAACCTTCTCACAGAAGATGTTGAAGAGGAAGCAGTGTTGTTGATGATGGGATGTAGCCTGGGGGCCGAGCACGAGCAAGTGAACATCTTGGAAAGCTTAGTGGAGAAGTTGAACAACCCAGAAAGCTTGGTGAAGTAGCTAAGCAATTTAGATAACTTAGTGAGATGTCTTGATAGCTTGGATAACTCAGTGTGGAGTATGGCTAACTCAGATCTTGAAGAAGACGAATTTATTATTCAAAGGCTAGTGCTTGCAAAAGGTGTTTTGCAACAAAAAATTGAAAAGGAAGTTAGAGGCAATGTAGAGTTACATGCAAACTTAGAGGGAAGAAAGCAAGTTTTGCCTAAGCGATGCCTAAAACTTGAACAAGAAGTCTTAAGTCTGTAAGAGTAGTTGCGTGCCGAGAAGGATCTTAGAGCTGCATTAGAGGTGCAAGATAAGAAATGATGACTTGAAATTGATGATGAGTTTGGTGTGAAAAAGGCGTGGGAATTGTTTGATCTCTTAAAGAAAGCTCAGCCTATTCAGAGCAGCCCAATTAATGACAAGTCGACCATGGAGACAATAAAGAACCCAGTAAAGTAAAGGGTAAGTCAACCAAGGTTAAGAAGAAGTCAACCAAAGGAAAGTATAAGCCGACACAGACAAAAAGAAGATCAAGTCGGTCAAAGAGAAAAGCAAGTTGGCTATGAAGATAGTGAAGAACTCGACTAATCATGAAAGGAGCAAGCACGGTGTGGGTTGCACATGGTGACGTCGAGATGATTGGAAGAAAGATAAGAAAGATGAAAGACCAAAGAAGCATTTAAGCTTTTGGGGTATTTTATTGGATAAACTTAAATGTGGGTAGTTGGGAAAATGCTTTAAGACAAGAAGTTAATTAATAGTATTTTGGTAATAGTTGGGTAGGTCTATTTATTTTGGTTTGGTAGTAGTAATATTTAATGTATGTGGTTGAATGACCAAGTTAAAAGGTCTATAAAAGGACCATGCAGTCCCTATTGTAAAACACAACAAGTTTGAATATAAAGTGTTTATCCAAAGAGACTTGTTTGTCAATAATATCATCCCAAACTTGTTGAGGAATTGGGAGTGGTTAAAGTAAAACACTTGGAAGTATCTCAAAAACCATAGCTTGTCAAATTAAGGATTGCCTCACAAAATTACGCATTTCCTCCAACATATTGGGCCAAAAAAATTGTTGAGCAATTCTAGCCAAAGTCTTTTTAACTCCTGTGTGACTCCACGTCTTGTTGATATGAAATTCAAAAAAATTTATTTTTGTGTAATTAACAACTGGAATCATCGACCCACCTTTCTAGAATATTAATGTAACATCTCATTTTAATAGTATAATACAACTAAAAATAACATAATGTAACAACTGAATTCTTTTGTTTTTCCCTCACTTGCATTCAACATGATTGAAATTAGTTCTTTGACAACCCATAAAACTTATTATTTTGCCATTCTGTTTTGTTCTACTTTACTTGAGGGCAAACAAAGAGTTAAAGTGGGGTTGGTGATAAGTGTCAAGAAATAAGTAAATTTAGCCTTTGAAATTGACATTTATCATGTATCAAATGGTGCTATTTGTGTACAAAAAAAACCTCCTTAGCTTAAGATACAAAATGAGATATTGAGAAATATAGTTTATGAATTATAATGATATTTTATTGTTTTGCAGTAAAAATAAAAGAAAATATCAAGTATGTAGTTGAGCCACAGTACTAGAGCTGAGCCACGGTATTGGAGTTGATCTATAGAAGTAGAGAAGACAAGACAACATATTTGGACTTTCTGACTAAGCACAACAAATGGAGTTGAGCCTCGTGAGGAAATCATCTTTGCAAGGAAACCTGGAGCACAAATTCATGGGGTTGAGCAGCCAAGAAAACCCTCCCAAGAGGGAAAGGTCACATGCTAAGCACCTAAACAAGTTGAGAAGGAAACCCACTTGTGAAGAAACTCTTGTGATTGAGCATCAAAAGTTGGGCTGAACACCGCCCAAACATTTTTACAAATAAAGACCTTAGGTCCTCATATCAGGCATTGAGTGGAGGCTAGAAAATGTAGTAGTAGGATAGAATAGGGTATGTGAGGCACGAGAGAGATGCTCTTAGTGTAAATCTTATATGTAGATGTTGTTGAAATTACATTGTAACATTCTATGAGTAGTTGAACTCTCTCGTGTCCAAGTTTAATGTAATCAATTATGATTCTATTCACTTCTACTTCTTGGGTATTTATCTTTGCTATCACTCAATTGTTTGTGGTTTGATTTATGCTTAATGATGACTTGATCACTCATCTATTTAACTAGTTTGGATTGGGTTGGAAAACGAGTCTCAAAATAAGGTCCAATCAATCATCATACCTGCATTGGTGCTTATTTAGTAGCCAGAGGGGATGCTGGAGGATAGAGTCATGCACATTAAAGCAAACATTTATTGTACTAGGAGTTGAGGAATCACACTAGGCTTAAATTCCTTAGGTTCTAGTGTATCAAGGATGAACCTAGATCTACATAGAAAGAGTACTCTAGGATATTGAATGATTTGCATACTAAGTAAACAAGATGGTAGTGGTGTAGTAGAAGAAAATGAGATGAAATCAATTCATAGCCCCTATTCCACTCAATTTATCTAATTACTACCATCTATTTTATCAAAACAAAAAATCAAACTAACAATATACTTGTTAAATCCTTGTGGATACGACACTTGTTGATACTACTACGTACCAGTACATTTGCTGGGAAGTGGTTGTTGTGAAATAGTCATCATTGTGCACTTGTGGTGGCCTCTACTATAATGTAGAGCCATTACCAATGGGTTTCACTCTACCATAAACAAGGTTAGAGACCTTCCCCCATCTTAAGCCATGGGAAACCCCTAGATTAGGATGTCCTGCTACTCTCACCATATATATAACCTATTCTCCTTTATACGAGTTTGAATGGTTATTAGAGTGTTAGGATAACCTCCAATATTTGCATACACTAAAGAAACTTTAAGCCTAATGCCCTTGGAATCTCCAATATATGGTCCAACTCGACTTTTGAACTGGTGGAATCTTTTTGTCCTAACCAATGGACAATTTCACAACTTGAAAATTTTCAATTTCTTTTTCTTTGAGTGAATTTTAAATTCTACTATATTTTAGTTATGTGAGATACTTTCTTAAAATTCCTCAATTTGAATTTCCTTTTAATTTCTTCATCCAAACGTATCATTTTCCTTAAGAAATTTGAAACACACCATTAACATTAGAAATGTCATAATAATAATAAGGTTAAAATACTCCGATGGTCCTCGTTTTGGTTCAGAAATCTCAAATTGGTCCTCGAATTTTAATTGATCTCAATTTTGTCCTCATTTTTGTAAATGTGTTTTAAATCAACCTTTTCCGTTATCAGTTGACAAACGGTGTTTATTCCTGATGATGTGGCTATTTTGTGTATTCTGACGTGTCATTCAATTGTTTTGGCACATGTGTTCTTGGTTTCTCTTTTAAAAAGTTCATAACATATGAAGCTTAGGGTTTGAAAAGGGTGAGGTGAAGTTGTCTCCTGCGTTCTGATTTGTTAAGATTGGTAATGTCTCCCTCTCATTCGTGCTCGTCCTGCACTTGAATGGTTGGGAAATGAAAAATTTCTACGTTTCTTCTCATGGAGGTGCGATGAGGAGGTTCGATTTAACACCTGTTTGCTATTGCGGTGAAAAGGCAATCACGAGAACTGCTAAGAACATGGGGAGAAAATTTTGGGGTTGCCCAAAGTTCAAGGTATGAAATTTGTTGTTTTGGTGGATGTTTTTTTCGTATTTTGGTTTTGGAAAACCTAATTTTGTAATTGTTGATTTTTCGTTGGATAGGGTGGAAGTGAAGAAGTTGTTGGCTGCAATTTTTTTTCATGGTGAAGTGAAAATCGCATTCGCTACCTTTACCACCCAATTCCAATCCCTAATTCAGTAATTTAGGGTTTCAAGGATGGTGCTTATTTTAATTATCAGGGTCCACGCACCAATTTTTCAGTCCTCAAAATAATGCATAAAGCCATGTCAGAAAATTAAAATGAAGTTAACTTTAATAATTTTAACACTGTTGACGATTGCGTTGATTTAAAACACATTTACAAAAATGAGGACGAAATTGAGATCAATTAAAATTCGAGGACCAATTTGAGATTTCTGAACCAAAACGAGGACCATCAGAGTATTTTAACCTAATAATAATAATAATAATTGTTTCGGGTGTAGGGACCAAGCACCTACTAATACCATTCCAATTTTGCTCTTTTCTCCTCAATACTTCCTCTCCAAGCGATCTACTGAAACTTCTACTCCACGCAATCTTCTTCCTTACTCGATCGGTTGAACAGACAATCGGTGTACCTGTCTAAAAGGCTCCAATGCTTAAGCCAGTTTGAGGACCTATCGGTCGATAAGTGTAACTGCTGTAATAAATGCAAAATTAAGACCCTCACCAACCTACCTATGGGCCCTATTTATAGTTTCCGGTGTGGGCCTATAATTAGGTTTCCTTAATCACGGCCCAATGATCCCTTTATTGTGATTATTAACTTGTTTAATTTTAATTAATCTAGCTGACTGGTCCAGGTTTTCTATCTGGCCGATAGACCGATGGTCGCTTGGCCAGGCAGGTTATCTTTTATGAACTAACAGCTTTAAATGGAACGTATTTAATCTGTGTGGCCGATCGATCGATGTTCCTTTTTACGGGCAAGTGCCTTAACCAGTGAAATTGGAGTGTTTCGTCTATGTGGCTGATCGACCGATGATCCCCTTTATGGGTCCACATGTTTTATCTGTGTGGCCGATCGACCGATGATCCCCTTTATGGGTCCACATGTTTTATTTGTGTGGCCGATCAATCGATGGTCTGTTCAGCATGCAAGCCCTCCCAGCCTTGAGCGATGTGATGGGCTGTGTGATGCCGATGGTGCGATGGGCCATACAATACACACCATACAGTACACAAGCCCTCCCAGCCTTGAGCGATGGCGAAGGTGAAGCGATAAGGTTTATAAAGACCGCCTTTCATATGTGCCGAAGGGGTTCTCTAACAGTTATTTTGCTTCGTGGGTCGTGCTTGTCAGGTGGGAGGCGAAGCGTCGCGATGCCTGGGCTGTTGATCGTCACGTGATCGTTTGGCGCTGCCACTTGTCCTTGTGACTTTCTATAAATAGAGATGTGTGGCTGTCGTTATTTTCATGCTTTCTTCTCTCTTTCCACCCGAGTCACCGATCGTCTTTCTCATTCTACAGGTAATAATGGCTTCTAGCAGATCAAGCTCAGACAGATCCTCTGGTGGGGCAGTCGAAGTCTCTAGGGCGGCAGGTCGGTCTCCGCCTTGTTCAGTTCGTCCGAGGCAGGAACTTCGCTCGGTGGGGTCGTCTTCAGCGAGCTCTCCTGTTAATAGCAATAATGGTCGTCCGTCCGAGAAGCCGGTCGACCTGATGGTGGAACAAACCAACGCTCCAGCGGAGAGTGGGGATGTGATCAGCATTGACGTCGCCGACGAGGGGGAATAGGTGAACTTGCCGGTCGTGCAGGGGTATGATTAGGAACCTTATGAGCCACGTACCCATGAAACGAGGTTTCGATGGGGAAACGACCTTGGGGATCTGGTGGAGCGGACCAAGGTCTTTGGAGACGAGGTGGAGGATGGGTTCCTTCGGGTAAAGGTCTGTGCGGGCAATGAAAGGGTGTGCCACGACAAGGGGGGAGTGAAGCTAGATTTTTTCTATGTTTACGCTTGCTTCTTCCACGACTAGGGTCTGATCGTGCCGTTCACCGACTGGCAGATGGCCGTGTTGCGGGAGATCAGGTGTGCTCCTACCCAGATACCACCGAACGCTTGGGAGTCGATGCAGGCCTTCGACGTCCTTTGCCTAGTGGTCGGTCTGACCGCGACCATGCCGCTATTCCCCCACTTCTACAAGACTCGACTCAGTACATCCAAAGGTTGGGTCTCGTTCCTCGGGGCGAACAAGAGCTTGTTCAGCCTTCATCTTGCCTCGTACAAGGGCTTCAAGACCGGTTTTTTCAAGGTCTCAATCCCCGATCGGGGCAGGAAGTACATTTTTGATGAGGAGGTTCGACCAAAATTCCCCCTTTACTGGATGCAGATGCCCCCGCCAGTCGATCCCTGGGCAGAGGATCGATTGACCCCTACCGAGCGGGCCGATCTTGCCGTTCTCAAGACTCTTCCCGACAAGATCCCACCGAGGCCGCTGATCTAATGTCTCCGCTCCCCGGACTTACCTTGGACGGTTTATGGTTAGTTGTTCTGATCTTCCCGATCGTCTTAGGGGTTGCTATTAACTTATCTAAATTTTTTGCTGGTTTGCAGATATCATGGCTCGCACGATGATCTCCAACGTTGAATTCATGACCCGGGCTGAGGATTCAACGGACGATGCTGCAGCCCGCCTGATCGTCCAAGGCGCTCCTTCAATGACTCCCTCTCCTGCAACAAATGCACCGACTTGGGCCTCGGGTGTCGGGGCTAGGCAACAGCCCCGAATACTTGTTATTCCCCCCATCACCACCGTTCCTGCTACCGCGGGGGAGAAGGCGAAAAAGACCAAGAAGGATGACTCCCCCTCTGGCCGCTCGTCGAAACGGAGCAATAGAGCGGAAGCTTCGGGATCGCTGACCACTGCTTTCCTTGGCAGCGAGGTTTGGCTAGATGACAAGGTCTCCTTCCACTTGGACCCTCGCGTAAAGGACGTGCTGAAGAATGTGTCCGAGGAGGAGGCGTTACGGATGGTCGGGGAGCTGAGCCTAAGATTGTCTACAATCTGCACCAAGTTTCCCCAGGCCGATCGGAGCAGGGTTGAGAGCTTGGAGAAAGAGCTTGCGGCGGCCAAGGTAGAGCTCCAAGAGGTGAAGGCCTCTGCTTCGGACTTGAAGTCTGAATTTGATCGGCTGAGCGTCATGAAGTGTGCAGGCTTGCTCAAGGCGGCGGACGACCGTGCGAAGGAGGAGTAGCTGAAGGCCAAGGAGGCGGCCAACGAATTACGCAAACTCCAACGCCGCTTCGATGACTTGTCCTTGGAGCACATAGCTTTCGTCCGATCGGCTGCGGATTGGCGGAAGAGGGCAGAGGAATATGAGGCTGAGCTGCGCATTGCTGACAAGCAGGTCTACGCTCAATACGAGACGGGCTTCCAAAACGCCGTCGATCAGGTCGTCTACTACTATCGCTGCCCCACCGACCGGTTCGACATCCACTTGGGGGTAGTCGATGGGAAACTGGAAAGGTTATACAAAGCGCTCAATGAAGTGACCATTCCTGCCTCGACGTCTGCCCCTCCTGCAGCCGATTCTTAGTTACTTGTATATTTTTGTATTTTGACTTAACTAGTTGTATATTTTGATATAGCCGATCAGACTCGATCGGCCTTTAGGTCGATCGCGCTCGATCAATTTTAAGGCCATTTTTTGTTGAACACTTATATACATGGCAAAATATATTTTCTTTTGTTCTGCCGGCTTGTACTTAATTATTATCTGCTTATGGCGACCGGCCTCTTGTGAATGTTTGGGCGATCGGCACCCCCTTTTTACCTTTTGATTTCTTGCGTTGAATGTTTAGGGCGACCAGCCTATCTTCTTTTTAGATAATAGTTATAGCGGCCGCCCCGATTTTGTTTTAGTTGCGCGTTGAACAGTTAGGGCGATCGACCCCTATTTCATCTTTGTACGACATTTGCGGTACGACCTTATGGCGATCGACTCGTTTGTTACTTTTAGCTATGCGTTAAGTCGAGCGGTTTCTGCCCTTCGTCTTTTGTTCTTAACTGCTTTTTACTCTTGTTGCCTTAGTCGGCACGTTTAAGGACTGATCGATCGGGCTTTATTGTTCTTGCGTCTACTTTTAACCAGTTCGGACCGTCGACATTGTGCCTTGGTCTTTATCGATAGCTCGTGTCACTAATTTTACCTGTGGGGTTAGTTAGATCGCATGGATCGGTGCTGACTGAACGAGGCTTCCTTTTGGAAGCTCACCCTCTGATCGGTCAGGCTTATGCTCGGATCCCGTAGGAAGCCCCGTCGGTTAGTCAGTCGAAGTTGTTTGAAACACTCGTTTTATTCATAATGGTATCAACTGTAATACATTTTTAGGTGTGAAGCATTCCATGTGTTTGGTATTTCCTTTCCGCTCAGGTACTCGAACCGATAGGTTACGTTGTGCAGGCTTTCGGTCACGCAGAACGGCCCTTCCTAGTTCGGTGCCAGCTTTCCTTGGGCTGACTTCTTGCGTGCCTCATTGGTCTTCCTCCACACCAAGTATCCTCTGATGAAGCTTCTCAGCTTTACTTTGGCATTGTATCTCCTTGCCACTATCCTTTTACATGCTTCAGCTTGCACGACTGCTCTCTCACGCCGCTCGGTCGTCCAATCTAACTCCTCCCGAAGGTGCCCGCAGTTTACGTCAAGGTTTTGCATCTCTCGTCGGAGCGTCGGTTCTCCCACCTTAACTGGTAGCATAGCATCCGTTCTGTACGTCAGGTTTAAAGGGGATTCTCTGGTCGTCCCGTGCGAGGTGCACCGATAAGCTCAGAGGATCTGCGACAGTTCATCCACCCACGCTCCCTTAGCTTCTCCTAGCCTTTTCTTCAGCTTGACCACTATGACCTTGTTCATGGCTTCGGCTTGAGCGTTGGTTTGAGGATGTTCGACCGAGCTAGTGAGGTGACGTATTCTTACCTGCTTATAGAAGTCCCTTAGCTTTTTATCGATGAACTGTCGGTCGTTATCGGTGATGATGGTGTGGGGTAGGCCAAAACGACAGACGATGTTCTGCCAGACGAACGGGTGGACTTGCCAAGCAGTGATGTTGGCTAGGGCCTCTGCTTCGACCCACTTGGTGAAATAATCCACGACGACTAATATAAATTTTTTCTGCGCCCTGCCGATAGGAAATGGTCCGACGATGTCCATATCCCATTGTGCGAACGGCCAGGGGGCCGTTAGGCTGTGCAGCTTGGTAGGGGCTCTCTTGACGTCGTTCCCGTGCGCTTGACAGCCTTTACACTTTCGTATCATCACTTCACAATCCTGCTCCATGGTCAGCCCGTAGTATCCCGCTCGGAGTATCCGAGCCTTCATCGTTCTTCGACTGGTATGCATTCCACAAACACCGTTATGGACTTCGTTCATGACGTAGGCTGCTTCTTCCTCCGATAGGCATTTGAGGAGCGGCACTGTGAATCCTCTCTTGTACAAGTTTGGTCCCTCAATAACTATCCCCGCTCCCGCGTTGCATTTGTCTGACGAGCCGTCGACAAAGAGTGCCGCAAAATCTGCCAAGTGTTGTCCCTTGACGGAACCCCTCGGCTCATACTTGAGACCAAACTCCGATAGCTCTACCGACTAGGCTATCATCCTTCCGGTCATGTCATGTTTCCTAAGTATCTTGGCAATGGGGTGATCAGTACGGACGACCACCTGGTGGCTCTAGAAGTACTGACGTAACCGCCGCGCGGCTGTTAATAGCGCTAAGGCTATCTTTTCTACCAACTGGTATCTGGTTTCTGCGCTCTGCAAGACTCGACTGATGAAGTACACCGGTCGCTGCTCCGGACCTTCTTGTACTAGAGCTGCACTGATTGTGTCATCCGAGACGGAAAAATATAACTGCAAAGGCAGTTCCTCCACCGGTTGGCTCATGATCGGGGGACTACTGATCATCGTCTGTTTCTTCATGATTCTGAGGATCGGCTTGATTCTCTCTGTTAGTTGAGGGAGGAAACGCGATAGGGACGTCAGACGACCGACCAGCCGTTGGATCTCCTTGAGATTTTTCGGACTCCTCATTTCCATGATGGCGGCGTACTTGTCAGGGTTGGCTTCAATCCCCCGGGCGGTTAGCATAAAACCCAAGAATTTATCGGCGGTACACCAAACACGCACTTCTCCGGGTTGAGACGCATGTTGTACTTGCGCACTTGGTGGAAGACCTCCTTGAGGTCACGAACGTGATCCTCGATCCTCTGTGACTTCACTACCATGTTGTCTACATACACTTCCATGGACCGATCGATCTGTTCCTTGAAGATGCGATCCATGAGCCTTTGATAAGTCACCCCGACATTCTTCAGGCCGAACGACATAACTTCGTAGCAGTAGTTAGCCCGATCCATGATGAATGTTGTCTTGGACCTATCTGGACCATACATGGGGATCTGATTGTACCCCGACTATGCATCCAGAAAGCTCAGGAAATTATGCCCGGACGCTTCGTTGACGAGCCGATCGATGCTGGGTAAGGGGTATGCATCCTTCGAACACGCTTTGTTGAGGTCCGTGAAGTCTGTGCACGTTCTCCACTTTCCGCTCGCCTTCTTCACCATCACCACATTCGCCAGCTAGGTGGTATACTTTATTTCCTTCACGAACATAGCTCCTACCAGCTTCTCCACCTCTTCCTGGACTGCTCGTCGCCGTTCTTCGCCCATCTTCCTCTTCTTCTGGGTAACCGGTCGGGCCTCTTTGAAAATTGCCAACTTATGGGACATAATGTCGGGATGGATGCCCGACATGTCAGTTGACGACCACGCGAAGAGGTCTCGGTTCCCAAAGATGACCGCGCCCAAGAGCTCCTCCTCGTCCAGCTTTAGAGTGCCTCCTATCTTGGTGACTTGGCATGGCTGCTTCCCAATCGACATCTCCTTGGTGTCTATGCCAGGTTGGATCTGATCCTCCATGTTCGTTCGGGGGTCCAGATCTGTCATGGCGACCTCCGATCGGTGCTGTTTTTTAGGGCAGCTGTTTGGGGCGATCCTTAACCCGGCAGCGTAGCATTGCCTAGCAATCTGCTGGTCCGTGTGTACAGTACATATGGTCCCCTTGTCCGGCAGGAACTTCATGGCTAGGTGCAGGGTGGAGACGGTCGTTCCAAAGGCATTTAGGCACGACCTTCCTAACAAGACATTATAGGAAGTGTTAGCTTCAACTAAAAGGAACCTAACCCTTACCTCTCGTCCGTCTCTCCGCGAGCCGATCCTGGTGTGGAGGTCTAGGTATTCCCTTGTATCTACACGCTCACCCAAAAATCCGACTATTTGCTCGTTGTATGGCACGATCAGGTCTTCGGACAGGTTCATCTTCTGGAAAGTTTTCCAGTATAGGATGTTGACGGAGCTTCCTTGGTCTACCAAGACCTTCCCGATCTCATACTCTACTACCTCGATGGAGATCACCATCAGATCATCATGATCTGGGTCGGGCGCCTTGAAGTCTTCATCGGTGAAGGTAATGGGGGGCATCGATCGCACCTTCTTCTCCACATGGTGGACTGACTTGAGTGCCCTGACATGTCTTTTTCGAGTGGATGAGCTCGATCCTCCTCCTGCAAAACCTCCCGAGATGGTGTTAATATAACCCCTTAAGGGTTTGTCTCTGCTTCTGCTACGGCTTCTCGGACTCTGGTGTTCTCTAGACGATTCCCCCCTTCGCTGATCGGGCATTCGTTCTCGCCGCCTCTCCCACTTCGCTGGATCTTACCTTCAGACCAAGCTCTTGTTCCTGATCAGGCTTCATTGGGGGCGATCCTGCCGGATGTATTTCTTCAGGTGCCCCTGGTGGATCAGCTCCTCTATCTTATCTCGGAGTGTGTGCTACTCTTCAGTGGTATGGCCGATCGTCCGATTGTACTGACATTGCTTGTTACCATCGGCGTCAGGAGGTCGAGGTTTCATCCTGGGAGTTGGAAGTGTGTCGGCGTTAAAGGCCTCCTGCAAGATCTTCGCCCGAGGGACGACCAAGGGGGTATGCTCGGTCGGGGGGCGTTTTTGTGCAAAGCTGCATCTTCTTTCTCTCTCTTTTTCACCCTAAACTCCTGCATATCCTCCATCTGAATGAACTTGGCCGCTCGTTCCCTTATTTCTTCCATCGTTTTCGGCTTCTTGCGACTAATCTTATCAGCAAACACGCCCGGCTGCAGACCGTACGAGAAGTGGTGTCGAGCTATTTCATCGTTGAGGTCTTTTATCTTGACCGACATGCGGTTATACCGATCGAGATAACTCCTTAGAGACTCCCCATCCTCCTAGCGAATGTTGACCAAGTTATCCACCATCAGTATGGCCGGCCTCAGGGGGGCGAACTGCGTGCTGAACCTGGCCTTCAGAGTTGCGAAGTAGTCGATGCTATTGGTTGGCAGCTCGGAGAACCACTCCAACGCTTCTCCTGTTAGGGAAGTTGAGAACACGCGACACCAGATTGGGTCGCTCACTGCGTGGAACATCATCTGGTGGGTAAACACCCGCATGTGGTTATTAGGGTTTGTCGTGCCGTCATACTTGTCGAAGGTCGGCATCTTCCACCGCTCGGGTAAGGGGGTTTCTAGTATGAACTGAGTAAATGGGAAATTCCCCGAGGCGTGGATCGGTTGCCTGGATGGGTGGCCCCCCTTGCTGGCCCTAGAACTCTCAGCCATCGTGTGGGAAGCGTTCCCCCTTGATGCATGCATCCTCTCTACCCGCGCCGGTTGCGATTGTTCTGGTCCCGTGGGAGGGAGTCGGCTCTCCACCCGTTCGGCTTCCCGATGCTGCTGCACCCTGCTCAATCGGAGCGGATTAGGCACAGTGGGGGTTGAAGGGAAAGCCTTGTCTTTTCATCGAAGGGCGGCGTTCTCCTCTCGTAGAACGTGCATCTGCCATCATAGTTTCTCTACATCTCATCCATCCTCTGTTGCATCGCTCTGATCATCTCTCTCGTGTCAGCTTGATCGTCAGCCATCCTTCATCCGTCCGCGTTGCTTGTTCGGTTTCTTGTGGTCACTATAAGGGTATAAGGTTAGTAGGCGAATGCTCGGCCCCACAGTGGGCGCCAAAATGTTTCGGGTGTAGGGACCAAGCACCTACTAATACCACTCCAATTTTGCTCTTTTCTCCTCAATACTTCCTCTCCAAGCGATCTGCTGAAACTTATACTCCACGCAATCTTCTTCCTTGCTCGATCGGTTGAACAGACGATCAATGTACCTGTCTAAAAGGCTCCAATGCTTAAGTCAGTTTGGGAATCGATCGGTCGATAAGTGTAACTGCTGTAATAAATGCGAAATTAAGACCCTCACCAACCTACCTTTGGGCCCTATTTATAATTTCCGGTGTGGGACTATAATTAGGGTTCCTTAATCACGACCCAATGATCCCTTAATTGTGATTACTGACTTGTTTAATTTTAATTAATCTGGCTGACTGGTCCAGGTTTTCTATCTGGCCAATCGACCGATGGTCGCTTGGCCAGGCGGGTTATCTTTTATGAATTTAGAGCTTTAAATAGAACGTATTTAATCTGTGTGGTCGATCGACCGATAGTCCTTTTTACGGGCAAGTGCCTTAACCAGTGAAATTGGAGTGTTTCGTCTGTGTGGCTGATCGATCGATGATCCCTTTTATGGGTCAACATGTTTTATCTGTGTGGCCGATCGACCAATGATCCCCTTTATGGGTCCACATGTTTTATCTGTGTGGCCGATCGACCGTTGATCCCCTTTATGGGTCCACATGTTTTATCTGTGTGGCTGATCGACCGATGGTCTGTTCAGCATGCAAGCCTTCCCAGCCTTGTTCGATAGACCGGTGGGCTGTGTGATGCCGATGGTGCGATGGGCCATACAGTACACACCATACAGTACAATAATAATAATAATAATAATAATAATAATAATAATAATAATTTTGAGGTATATCATGATAATTAGGAATCCATTGTGTTTTTGTTGGTTATATAAAAATATGTTTTTTTCAGGATATTTTTGATAATATAAAATTAAAAGAATAAGAGATAATTTTGTAATCTGAAAAAAATGATAATTTTAAATGACATTTTTTATTTTATGTTACTTTAAATGTGTTCTATAGGATAGTATTATACCTTTTCCTTTATCTATTAAGGAAAAAAATTATACACGTTACTTTTTCCTTTTATTACTATTTAATTAAATTATAAATTAAATGATTGAATAAAAAATTAATAAAATTAGTTATAAAGAAGTGTACATTTGAGCTTATGTCAACTTATCAGCCCTCTTCCAATTGAAGGGCTAAACGGTTACGCTATGTATGTCAATCAAGAAATTAAAAGTTAGATTCTAAGTTTATAAAAGCTCCAAGGTATTAATTACCTGAAACTTTTGGTTATTAAAGGAGTTTTAAAAATCCTTATATTTTTATGCATCTAAAATAATGGTTTGGTTATATACAATAGTGCCGAAGCGGATTCTTCCACCCTCATCCTTATGATTGAAGTAATGTCTTGTGATTCATTCTAAATCAAAATATCAAATTAAAAGCACTGAAGTGGACGACCTCATTGTTCCACGCTCTTCCGTATCGTCTCGACAGTCTCATTTTAACAGAGGATCGTATTTTCTCTTATCAACCTTTCCTGTCATAGACAGTATAAAATACTTTTAGGACTTCTCTGCAAAATGGAAAAATTGGAATACAGTAACTTTATGTCAATTAGTTCCTTATCATGGTTAGGTACATCGTCGTAGCTTTAACCCACTAGTGGGGAACAAAAAGAAAAGATTCTTTAGAAAAGCATCCAATGAAGAACCTTGTCTTTTAGAAAAGATAAAATATTCAACACCACAACGTTGAGCTGAGAGTTAAAGTGAAGAGTGTTGAAGCATGCCAAATCTACTCATAAAAGTTCACCTTACCAAGAACCAACCAACCCAACTTTTCCAACAGGTTCATTTCCTTTGCGTTTCTACTCCGATAATCACTTGTTTGTTCCTGAGATCATGGCATTAGCCGTGGTAGGTGGTGCACTGCTCTCTGCTTTCCTAGACGTTCTTTTTGAAAGGCTAGCTTCCCCTGAGCTTGTGAGCTTGATCCGTGGAAAGAAGCCTGACAAGTTGCTTCAGAAGGTGGAGAACCAGCTGATAGTCCTTAGAGTTGTGCTTGCTGATGCTGAGAATCGACAAATCACAGACTCCAATGTCAAAAAGTGGCTAGATGTTCTCATAGATGTTGTCTACGAGGTTGACGACTTACTTGATGAAGTTTCTACTAAAGCTGCTACTCAAAAGGAGGTAAGCAATTCCTTTTCTCACATTTTCAATAGGAAGACGATTGTTAGTATTAGTAAGTTGGAAGACATAGCTGAAAGATTAGATGAGATTTTAAAACAAAAGGAGAGTCTTAATTTGAAGGAGATTCCAGTGGAGAGCAGCCAGCCATGGAAACCTCAGCCAACATCTCTGGAAGATAGGTATGGTATGTACGGTAGGGACGCAGACAAGGAGGCCATTATGAAGTTACTGTTAGAGGATAGTATTGACGGTGAAGAAGTGTCCGTGATCCCTATTGTAGGCATGGGTGGGGTTGGAAAAACCACTTTGGCCCGATCTGTGTATAACGATGGAAAATTGAAGCAGATATTTGATCTAAAGACATGGGTTTGTGTTTCTGATATATTTGATATTGTGAAGGTCACAAAAACTATGATAGAGGAAATTACCAAGATGCCTTGTAATTTGAATGATCTAAATTTACTTCAACTTGAATTGGTGGACAAACTAAAAGGTAAAAGATTTTTTATTGTCTTGGATGATGTTTGGATTGAGGACTCTGATAATTGGAATAGTCTTACAAAACCATTTCTAAGTGGGATTACGGGAAGTAAAGTTCTCGTGACAACCCGCAATGAAAGTGTGGCGGCTGTAGTCCCTTTTCATGTTGTTAAATTATATCATCTAAACCAATTGTCAAATGAAGATTGTTGGTTGGTGTTTGCAAATCATGCATTTCCTTTCTCTGAAGAAACTGAGAATAGAGAAACTCTAGAAAAGATTGGAAAGGAGATTGTTAAAAAGTGTAATGGGTTGCCTTTAGCTGCACAGTCACTTGGAGGAATACTGAGAAGAAAGCACGCTATTAGGGATTGGAATAATGTACTTGAAAGTGACATTTGGGAACTTCCTGAAAGTCAGTGTAAAATCATTCCAGCACTCAGAATAAATTATAATCATCTCCCTCCACATTTAAAACGGTGTTTTGTATATTGCTCATTATACCCCAAGGATTACGAATTTGAAAAGGATGAACTGATCCTACTGTGGATGGCTGAAGATCTTGTAAAAGCATCAAGAAAAGAAAAAACATTAGAAGAAGTTGGTCAGGAGTACTTTGATGATTTGTTTTCAAGATCGTTTTTTCAATGTTCAAGAATTCGGTATCCGGGTTATTGTTTTGTAATGCATGACCTCATGCATGATCTAGCAACATTCCTTGGTGGGGAATTCTATTTCAGAGCAAATGAACTTGGAAAAGAAACCAAAATTGATAGAAAGACTCGTCATTTGTCTTTTTCAAGATTCAGTGGTCCAATCTCCGATATTGAAGTTTTTGAGCCTGCCAAATTTCTAAGAACTTTTTTGCAAATCAATTATAAAGAGTCTCCATTCAACAACGAAAAGGCACCACGTATTATAGTGTCGATGCTTAAATACTTGAGAGTTTTAAAATTTGGTGACTACCGAAGTAAGCTTGCTCTACCTGATTCAATCGGTGAATTGATTCATTTGCGTTACTTAAATCTCACTCGTACATCTATAGCAATGCTGCCAGAGTCACTGTGTAATCTGTACAATCTACAAACTTTGAGGTTGGATTCTTGCTTTAGTCTGACTAAGTTACCAAGAGACATGCAAAATCTAGTAAACTTGCGTCATCTTCAAATTGATAAAATTCCCATAAGAGAGATGCCAAAAAGAATGGGGAAACTAAATCAATTACAGAGGTTGGATTTCTATAGTGTGGGCAAGCATAAAGAGAATAGCATCAAAGAACTAGGAGGACTTCCAAATCTTCATGGTTCATTGTCAATTAAGAAATTAGAGAATGTTAGTGAAGGTGAAGAAGCATTGCAGGCCAGGATAATGGATAAGAAGCACATTACTCATTTACTCTTAGAATGGTCTGTACTTAACGATGATATCATCGACTTCCGAAATGACTTAGATGTACTCGACAAGTTAAAACCTCGTCAAGACCTGAAATTGTTGTCAATAAGCGGTTATAAAGGAACTAGATTTCCAGAATGGGTGGGGACCTTTTCGTACCAACATATAATATATCTGAACTTGAAAAATTGTAATAGTTGTTGCATGCTTCCTTCACTTGGGCAACTACCGTCCCTCGAGTACCTCTATATTTCAAACATGAATTCGCTGAAGACTATTGATGTAGGCTTTTATAAGAAGGATGATTGTTCATCTATGATGCCCTTTCCATCTCTTGAATATCTACACATTTCTAATATGCCTTGTTGGGAGGTGTGGAGTGCTTTTGATTCAGAAGCTTTTCCTGTGCTCAAGGAATTGTATATAGAAAACTGCCCCAAACTAAGGGGAGATTTGCCAGATCATCTTCTTGCTTTGAAAACACTCACAATTAGAAATTGCGAGCTTCTTGTCTCTTCTGTTACAGGGGCTCCCACCCTTCGAAAATTAGAAATAAGTAAGAGCAACAAATTAATATTTGATGTGTTTCCTCTTTTCGTAGAACATATAGTGATAGAAGGAAGCCCAATGGTGGAGTCTGTGATGGAGGCCATCACTAACATTCAACCTACTTCCCTCCATCACTTGTCATTAGAGAATTGTTCATCATCCATATCTTTTCCAGGTGATCGTCTTCCAGCATCGTTGAAAACTCTGTGTATCAGGGGTTTAAGCGAATTGAAATTCCCTATGCTAGAGAAACACGAATTACTGGAGTCACTGACAATAATTAATAGTTGTGTTTCTCTAAAGTCTCTCTCACTGGTTACCTTTCCAAATCTCACAAGTCTTCAAATCAATAACTGTGAAAATATGGAATCACTTTTGGTCTTAGGGTCAGAGTCGTTGAAGAGTCTGAATGATTTTCAGATTGGTCTTTGCCCCAACTTTGTGTCATTCCCAGGAGAAGGATTGTCTGCGCCCAATTTGACTTGTTTCGTTGTTTCTGATTGTGACAAGTTGAAGTCGTTGCCCGATCATATGGGAACTCTTTTCCCAAAGTTGGAATATCTCTGCATAAGCAACTGCCAACAAATTGAGTGCTTTCCCATAGGGGTTATGCCATCTAACTTGAGAACGATTTCGATCGGTAATTGTGAGAAACTATTGAGTGACCTACGATGGATATCGATGGACATGGTTACCACTATCAAAGTTTGCGGTCCATGTGATTGCATCAACTCCTTTCCAAAGGAAGGTTTGCTGCCTCCATCTCTTACGTCTCTGCATCTATTTAATTTCTCTAGTCTGGAGATGTTAGAGTGCAAGGGCCTTCTCCATCTCAAGTCCTTACAAGAATTGAACATTTTTAATTGTAAAAGGCTACAGAATATCAGGGGGGAAAGGCTGCCTGTCTCTCTCACAAAATTAAGCATAGGTCAATGTCCCATGCTGAAAAAACGATGCAACAGAAAGGACCGTCAAATTTGGCCTAAAATCTGTCATGTGCGAGGGATAAAGATTGACTGTAGGTGGATTTAATGAGGAAGGATGATGAGCAGGTAACTCTCCTTCTTTCATTTCACGTGTTTCCCTTTCAAATTTAACTTATTGCATTCAACAAGTCTTAAGTTACTTGTTCAGTTCGAAACATGACTGGAATTTCAACGTACTAACTGTAGAACAGAGTAGGGGTTTAATTCTTTTTTATTCTTTGCAGTTTGTGCGCGTGGCATCGTGCAGAACACTGAAAATGTTGCATACTCTTCAACTTACACATCTGAAGTGTTGTTTTTCTCAATAATCGTAATGAAGATGGCAGAGTGGCTGAGATAAGGAGAGAGGGAGCAATAAAACATGGAAGAGAATAACAGTGATCCATGTGAGGAGTATAACACTTGAAACAACATGAGCATGCAGACACTAAATCATGATGGCTGGGATATGTAAAACTATGAAAGTCACAGGGATCATCCCAGCGTTACAGCTCCTATTGGGCATATAACCGAGGTATGCTCAATCATATCTGAACAATTATGTCACGCTTCAATCAATTGCTCTGCTATATTTGAAGTTTTGCCTTTCTTTTATGAATATTGTGTTACAGTAAACAAATATTTCGTATGCTGTGATTATCTTTTTGAAAATGGATTTAGAACTGATTCGAAGGTGAGATTTGTATTTATCTCTGATACAATTTTGAAAACTGTGAACTATTTATTTACTGAATTTTGTATGTACCAATTTATATATTATAATACTCACCTAGATCTCCAATACTATCTCTAATGTGTATACTGAGTGAATTCCATTTTTGACCGAGTCTTGTTACTAGAGTCCAAAAGGAGATTGAAGCAGAAGAAGGGGAATCACCATTTTCAGAAAGCTTTCGCTGCTCCATATCAGTGTAGAGGTGGTGGTTTTATCAGATTATCCTCAAATCCACTGAAAAACAAACATTAAACTTCCACAATAAAAGGTTGAAACCCTTGCAATTCAGGTTTATTTGAGTCATTTTTTTTATGAATACAACATTGTTGGGTCCACGTCAGGATGTATGTTTGGTTTTCCAATTGAAAGACACCAAACTAAAGTTCATGCTTTTACAAACTGAAAATAGAGAAGTACGTATATGTTGTGTGTGTAAAACTCCCAAAACACCCAAAGGCTTTCACTTAAAATTCTGAGTAAATGAAACTCTAAATTCTGCACCACTCAAGTATTTAAACTTGACAATATTTAGTGAGGACATTTACATGTTGTCTTTCGTTTGGCTTTGCTGTGATCTTACAGGAAAAGTGAAAAGCATTGCTCTAATGCCATGCCAAAATAAAGAGATGAATTTTTCAAGATTTTCTGTTAAGGCACAAATTTGAAAAACAAAAGAAGAAACTTGAAAGTTGTATGCACATAAGCTATAGCTAAAGATGAATTAGTAACAATTATTACAATATTGAAGAATAAATTTCCGAACTTGCATTTAACATAAAAACTGAAATTCTCATGAACCGTAAAGGGAAATTCATTAATGAAATGAAGAAAATATTACAAGAGACTTAGAACACTTCTAAAAGCATGTGTATAGAGAGGTTTCAATATATGTGTTGAACTGTACTCTTTAAGATGATGGTCATTGTTAAAAATTAAGAATAGCAAAGTTTTGACTTATAAGCTTACAACCTTAGTATCATGTTATATAGCTTCTTCCATTTTGCCTGTCTTTTTCTATATTTTTCGAAGAGAACATTTTTTATGAAATAATAAAATAGATATGAATATAAGAACACAATACAATCCACAATCTTAGACAACAATATTTATTAAAAAATGAAATAAGATATCATATACAAACTTACTATTGAAATATATAGTATTTCTAGACACATCTGCATAAAACAACTCTGTTGCTACTATAAGTCGGGTGAACCATAAACTAGGAGCATATCCAAATTTATAGTTTATCAAAGTTGCCATATAGTCTAGTTTTTAAACTCATAATGAAAAGAGGTAATATCAAGCATTAGGTAAAAAAGGGATTTAACAATAAACACGATCATTCAGTTAAGTTTCATAGGTATTTAACAATAGTAATTAACATAAAATTATCAAGCATTAGGTCAAAAAGGGATTTGAAGCTTACTTATCCAACTGTCATGACAAGAACAGAGTACTTAAAGACCCACCAGATTATGCCAACTGCCATAGTCTATGCTGCAAGAAGCATCAACCACTCACCACTTCTCAACAATGAAAAATTGCTTTCATCAAATGATAGCGCGAGTAGCTGCGGCAAAATCGTCGGTGCTTGCATACTAAATAATATATAGACAACACTTGACATAGTTAAAGAAATGCTAAATTTCGAAGCAATAAAGATAAATAGGTAATTGTATAAAAATTTACGAATGAGGGTTACAACTGCAAAATGTATCCTCCAACATCCTTCTAAATCAAGCATACAAAACTGTGAAGCCAGACGATAATTATTTTATTTCGAAGAAAAGTTAGTAATTTATTTTCAAAAATAAATTACTAAGTAATTTATTTTTTGTAATCATTAACTATGATTTAAATAACTAATAACTTCAACAAATAATTATTTAATTTGAGTTTGAATTTTTGAATTTTAGACCTTTCGTATTTTAAATTTTCCATAAATTTCTATTAAGAATTTTTATATTTTACTATATTTTAAACTTATATATTTTTGATAAATAAAACTTTTCTAAGAAAATGCTATATTTATATTACTCATTTTTAACTTTACATTAATTATTTTTCAAATATTTTCACCTGCAATCATATTATTATTTAATTTTATTCTTCGAACTTATTATACACAGAAATATTTATTACATAAATTATTTTACCACATAAATATACATTTCTCAAAATTAACTTTACAAAAAATAAACAACCATAATTACAATATTTTATTGTGATAATTTTTCTATTAGCATAATTACAATATATTTAAATTATTTTACTTATTATAATCACTCTTCAAATTTTTTATTCACAATTAATTTATAAATATTAAATTAAATATATTTTTTAAATTTATATTCACATGAGTTTATAAAAAATTATAATTTTTAATAAAGTAATTTATTATAAACAAGTATACAAATCTATAAAATTAGGAAAAAAAATGTTATTAAGAGTTTGTTCTATAAAAAAAACAAAATCCCAGAAGCAAACAACCTACCAAATTAGAAAAAATGTGATGGAAATTTATTTTAAAAAAAATGTACTTGAACACTAGAAGGTCTAATTTGAAAAAAAACATACTAATCTACTCAGATTAATAAAGTTCAAAAGGGATCTATAACAATAAAAAGGTCTTACATAGTCCATTCTTCACCTTTTATATAAATATAATATAAATATAAATATAAATATAAATATAAATACAAATACAAATAAAACAATAAATATATAGGTGTTATTTTATTAATAATATATCCATTTTAAAATTGGAAAAAAACTATATAAATATCCGAGTAACCACAAAATTTTATAATTAATCCATTTAATTTAAATTTGTTAAAATCTTTAATTTTGTATATTTTAAAACTTTAATTAGATTTTACTCTATAATATTCAAATTAAAATCTCTTAAATAATCGATTTATAAAATCAATTTATTATAACGTAAAAGAAAAAAAAAAGATAGGTTATATTATAACGATTTAAAAAAATCTGATTCAATGTGAAATTTACACTATACAAAATCTAAATTTATAAATCGAATTTTAAAACATCCAACTAATTCATCTGCGTGATGGATCCATATTAAGGTCTAAAATAGAATAATCACATTACATAAAAATATAAACGTTGTTATTTTTGGTAATCATTTAATAAAAATATTATTTTTCATAAATGTTAGTAACTTTTCTTTTCTAATCTATATTTGTATATAAATAGATTCCATGATTCTATCTACCATGTACACATCTGGTCATTTCAATTCTATCATTTATATTAAAACTCTTTTTTAATAGTAACCGTTGTATTGATTTTTTTTTTCAATAAAACCGTCATAGATTTCATTTTTTTTTTCTCATTTTGTTTTTTCGTCATTTTTGTAATTTTTAGGTTAATATTAAGATACTTTTACTATTACTTTGCAATCTATTTTTATAAAAGAATTTTTTTTATGTACTTTTCATAATTTCAACTTTAACTTTTATAATTTTTTAATAGCAATTGGCAATTGCTATATTAAATTTTTAAAAGAAAAACAATTATGAGTTTCATTTATTCAATAGTTTCACATTGTTTAGAAGTCGAGGCCTAAGACGATTTGGACTGGATAGGTACAAAAATAATTTTAAAACATCCAATGAATACATCTACATCTGATGGTTCTATATTAAGGACTAAAACATCCAATCAATATGTCTACACCTAAGGCAATAAATTACTTAGAGAGTAACATAAGCAACACCCTCAAACGAGGTACTAAGTTACTTAGAGAGTAACATAATCAATGCCTCAAATAAGGCAGAGTTACCTAGAAGACAACATAAGCCCACAAATGTGGCCCCCGACTTACCTAGACGGTAACACAAGTTAAGCCCGCTCAGGCAACACCTTGATCTACCTAGACGATAGCATCAAATTAAGCCCGCTAAGGCGACATTTGAGTCTGCCTAAGTTGACAACACATACTAAGCTTACCTAAGTCGGCAGCATAAAGCTTGCTCACAAAAGTTGACCACATACGTCTGGCCAAACGACCAATCCACCTACAAACATAAACCATGCCTAACTCAGTGGCACACTCCAAAGTTTTCCTGACTCATCAGCACATATTAAAGCCTCCCTAGACTGGCAACACGCACCAAATATGCCTAAATCGATAATCCCACGTAGCCCAAAATGGCTAATCCACCTACAAGGTTGAAACGACCTCCTATAACTCGTCCTTAATGCTAGTACATCTGCAATAATGTGAAAGTTGGCCATAGCTCGACCAAAGGCCAACCAATGCCAATAAGTACATCTTACATGCTAATTGAACTCCCAAGACCTGGGGCCTTATGGACTTATTCGGCCCAATCATTTTCGAGCAAAAATGTGCTTAAGCGTTCATACTAGGATCTAGGTGCTTGCTTTAAACCATAAAGTACCTTTTTTAATTTATAAATGTGATTTGGAAATTTATAATCCCAAAACCAGGAGGTTGTTCAACGTCCACATCTTCTTTAATAAAACCATTTAGAAAAGCAATTTTGACATCCATTTGATATAATTTAAATTTCATAATAGAGGCATAAGCAAGAAGTAAGCGTAGAGCTTCTAACCTTGCAATAGGGACATAGGTTTCATCATAGTCTATACCTTTTTCTTGTCGGTATCCTTTTGCCATAAGCCTAGCCTTATTCTTAGTAATATTTCCATCTTCATCCATCATATTTCTGAACAGTCATCTTGTCCCAATCACTTCAAGTGATTCATTTCTTGGAATCAGCTCCCATACTTCATTTCTTTCAAATTGATTTAGCTCCTCTTGCATTGCAATCTGTGAAACAAAAGCTACATTCATACAGAAATTATTCATATTTCTAGTGATTACCCCTTTTGAAATATCACCAATGATGTTGTCTAGAGATAGTCCTCTTGGTGACTTCCAACATTTTTCATGATTTTCAGATTGAGGAGGAGGATTCTCATTTAAATACATTTCATCAAAAGCCTCCTTAATATATTCTTCATCACCTGTAATTTTCTTATTTGACTCCAGAGGGTTCTCCTCGAGGTCTACAACTTCATCAAAGACAACATGCATGGATTCTTCAACATTTCTTTGATTAAAAACTCTATATGTTTTACTAGTAAGAGAATATCCTTGAAATATTGCCTCATCAGCTTTAGAATCAAATTTTCCTAAATTTTCTTTTCCGTTATTTAAAACAAAACATGTGCATCCAAAATTTTTAAGATGAGCAACATTTGGCTTTCTACCTTTAAATAATTCATAAGGAGTAATTTTTAAAATAGGCCTAATAAGCATTCTATTTAAAACATAACATGCAGTACTCACAGCATCAGCCCAGAAATACATAGGAACATTATATTCATTTAGCATTGTTCTAGCTAGTTCCTCTAAGGACCTATTTTTCCTCTCTACAACTCCACTCTGTTGAGGTGTCCTAGGTGCAGAGAAATTATGCAAAATTTCCATTTTTATCACAAAAATGTTCAAATGGCTCATTTTGAAATTCCCCACCATGATCATTTCTTATAATCTTGATTTTCAAATCTTTTTCATTTTGAACTAATTTTGCAAATTCTTTAAATGCTTTAAAGGCTTCACTTTTTAAAGTAAGAAAGAATGTCCAAGTAAACCTAGAGTAATCATCAACAATAACAAGAGCATAATAATTTCCTCCATAACTCTTAATCCTAGAAGGACCAAATAAATCCATATGCAGAAGCTCTAATGGCTTTGAAGTAGATATAATATTTTTTGAATGAAAAGATGATCTTACTTGTTTTCCTTTTTGATAGGCAGCTCATAATTTATCTTTTCCAAACTTTATTTTTGGTAAACCAATTACTAAATCCTTAGAAATCAACTTATTCAACTGTTCCATGTGAATATGAGCAACCCTTTTATGCCATAACCAAGGATTTTCTTCTTTTGCAACGAGACATGTTATATTACTAGATGATGCATAATCAAGATCAATTAAATAGATATTGTTATGTCTCATACCTTTCAGAGAAATTTCCTTAGAATTCTTTTGGTGGATAGTGCAGTAATCACTTTCAAAGATGACTTTGAGACCTTTATCGCATAACTGACTAATACTGAGGAGATTGTGCTTCAGTCCTTCTATAAGTAGCACATCCTTGATCTCCAAGGTATCTCCTCCACCAACATCTCTAGTTCCAATTATTTTCCCTTTGTTGTTATCTCCATATGTAACAAATCCTTGATCCTTTATTTTGAGATTCTTGATCTTCCTCTTATCACCAATCATGTGTCTTGAGCATCCACTATCAAGGTACCACATTGATTTTCTGGATTTGGAAGTTAACTACAAAATAAGAAAAAATAATTTCTTTAGGTCCCCATTAACTTTATTGGGTCCTTGGGGTTAGAGAGACATATTAATTATCTAACAAAAGGAATCCAAGTATACTTCCCATTCGGAACATCATAATATTTAATATTGCATTTATTTGATGTATGCCCATTTTTCATGCAATAAAAACAAGTAGCTATACAAGTATTTTTAGAGTAAGTAGTTCATATTTCTACCCACACTCGACAAGTTCTTTTAATTTTATTTTTAGGAACATATTTGTTTCTACTTAAATTCTTTTTCTCAAAAACATGTTTTTCAAAAGATTTATTTTCTAAAGCATCTTTAAGTTGATTTTCTAAAATCATTAAATCAAACATATAGCTTTTGCAAGATGCACATTCAACTATCTCAATTTCTCTATTTTCCAAAATTAAGATTTTCTTTTAAAACATTTTCTTCTTCAAAAGATTTTTCAAGATTTCTCTGTAATTCTTTAAAATCACTTTATAATTTTTTGTGAGCAATATCTAGTTTACTATATTTAGCAAGCAATTCTTAAAAGACATGATAAAGAGAATCATAATCATTTTCATTGTCAGAGGAGCTTACCTCATTGCCAAAGTGATCATTATTGGCCATTAAGCAAAAGTTTGCTTCTTCCTCATTAGATTCAATAGAGCTAGATGAACTTGAGGCATTATCTTCCCACGCTATGTATGCCTTTTTCTTATAATATTTTCTGCTTTTCTTTTCATCACTCCTTTTTGAATTTGGGCAGTCTACTTTTACATGACCAGTTTCTCCACATCCATAGCATTTAAAGTTTGAGGAGGTTCCTTGATTCTCCTTCTTATTGCTCTTGAATTGATTTCTGCCTTTGACCTTCATGAACTTTGTGAACTTCTTTATCATGAGACTAAGATTCTCATCATCAGAATCTTCTTCCTCTTTTTGCTTCTTGCCTTTGACAACTTCAGTTTTGAATGCAACATTCTTCTTTCTTCCTTAATCTTCTTCATCATTCAATCTACCCAGTTCAAGCTCGTGCTCTCTCAGTTTTCCAAAGAGAGCCGCCATGGTCATTGTTGCAATATTATGTGACTCATGATGGCCGTCACCTTTGGCTGCCAAGTCCTATTCAAGGATTTAAGAATTTTTATGTTAAGTTCATCAGTATCAAAGGTTTTACCTAGCCCACTGAGATGGTTGACGATGTGTGTGAACCGCTTCTGCACATCATAGATAGTTTGTCCCTACTGCATGCGAAACATTTCATATTCTTGATTCAAAGAGTTCTTTCTAGCCCGTTTGACATCATCAGTTCCTTCATGAGTCACTCGAAGGATTTCCCACATCTTGAGTGCACTGGTGCAAATAAAAATTTTGTAGAACTCATCAAGAGTTAGAGCATATGATATGATATTTCTTGCTTTAACATCATATTGAGCTCGCCTATTTTCATCAGCAGTCCATTGAGCAAAAGGCTTTGGTTCCTACACTTCATTAACATTGTTAACAGGAACACATGGTCCATTCAAAACAGCATCCCAAATACCTCTATCAACTAATTCAAAATATATTTGCATTCTAACTTTCCAGAAAGGGTAATTTTCACGGTAAAAAGTGGAGGTCTATTGATAGATGCACCTTCAGCAAAAGTTTGGTTTGACCCTACCATTTTCAAAAAATTTGAATAACTATCAAAGCAAGCTATGATACCAATTATTGGTATCGCGCAACGGATTGACTAAACAGAGGTTAGAAACCTAGAGGGGGTGAATTGGATTTTTATAAAACTTAACAGGTTTAAAAATATTTCTCAAAATTTTTCTAATTACCCTAGAACCACAGTTACTTTAAATGCGAGTGCAGATAAATAAAGAGTTAAGGGAAGAAGATGCACACTGATATTTATACTGGTTCAAATCAAAAGATCCTACATCGAGTTGTTAATTTCTTAAACAAGGAGATTAACTCAATCACTATAATAATCAGATTACAAACAGATTATAAAAGAGTAAGGATTAGAAAAAACCTCTTTTGAACAACCATAAGAGATGAACAAAAAACTCCCCCTGAGTCACACAGAGGATGACCAGCTTTCCTAGTAACAACACAACACTCAATCTTCTAAGAACTTACTTAGAAAAAGTTATCGCTCACTCACACTAGGCTTTTCAAAGCTATTTTTAAGAATCTCACAGAGCAATACTTTGCAGTCACAGCACAAGAACTCTGAATCTTAAAAAGGTGGTTTGAAGTTTGGAAACTAAGTTCTATTTAAAGAGATTTTTGAAAGCTAAGTTAGAAATGAAGAGTTTAACTGAAACTGCCAAGGATAATCAATTACCACTTAAGATAATCGATTATTCCAGTGATTTTCGAAAACAAAGTTTTGCAATGGTAATCGATTATCCAAAATGGCAATTGATTATCTCATGTACATATTTGAACAAATATTTTATAACTGCCAGTGGTAATCGAGTACCAAAAATGGTAATCGATTATTTTGAGTCGTTTTTCAAGAGCCAAGTTGTAACTATCAGTAATAATCGATTATCATTTGTGGTAATCGATTATCTTAAGTGGATTTTCGAAAAATAGAAATTTTGAATTGGTAATCGATTATTATAAGTTGGTAATCGATTACCATACTGATTTTTACGAAAATATAGTTTTTCTCAGAGGAGTTGCGAGCTAGCTGTTATTTTAACAATCTTACACTTAACTAGACAAAGTTAAGCCTATTACAATAAGAACTTTAAACATAAAATATATTGTCTTTAACATCTTCAAGTATTTTCTTCAGTATCTTTATCATCATCAAAATCTTTTTAATCAATCTTCTTCTTTTGTCAACAGTTCCAACCCCCAAGAGCATTCAATCAAGATTTGTCAAAGCCATCAAGATCTTGCCACCTATACAAAGGTCTACGCTCCGAATCCCGATGCCATCAAGGATATTATGTTCCAAACACATCCAATAGTTCCACATCACTTAAAAGTTGAGGCCTAAGGCGGTTTAAATATCCCTTCCTCCTTTCACCCTCTAAGATGCCTTTTAAGGACAAAACTGTGATGGAGCACATGCTCCAAAGCTGAAAATACTTCGAATGTATGGTGATTGAGAACGATTCTATCATCAAACTTGGGATTGGAACATTGACATCCACCGTCGTATCGATAACGAAACCATTAGTCCTGTGGGGACGATAAGGAAACCATCGGTCTTGGCTGATAACGAAACCATCGGTCCTATGGGGTCACTCACGAAACCATTGATCCCTCAAACCCTCCATTAGGGATGATCTGCTCTTTCCCTTTAGACCTCGACTAGGGGACTTATGTTCCTACCACACCCAATAGTATAACATCGCTTAGAAGTCGAGGCATAAGGCGGTTTAAATATCCCTTCCTCCTTCTACCATTCAAGGCATTTTTTAAGGATAAATCTATGACGAAGCACACACTCCAAAGTGAACAATACCTTAAATGTTTGGTGATTGACAACGATTCTATCATCGAACTTGGAATCGAAACAATATATATATATATATATATATATATATATATATATATATATATATATATATATATATATATATATTTGTTTAAATTGTTTAATATTACTTATGCAATGACAAAATTAATAGTATTATATTTATAATTGGATTGTTACTTAATATTTAAAAGTTAAATTTTTATTTTCTTGTAATGTAAGTAAAACATACAAAAATATCTTCTAATGGATGATGATTTATATATACATGATAGATTAAATATCTTTTGAAAACAAGATCAATATTAAATTTTGTGACGTGTGTAGAACCAAATTGTACCTGTTTAAAAATTATGATTTTGTTTTAAGTAATTAACTTCTGCTACAAATGTTCTTGATTTTGGTAAGTTTAGGACTAACCGAAGTTTTGTATTTTTTTTTTTTACGGAGGTTTCAAAAAAAAAAATTGTAGACAATAATATTCCATTTAAGTAATTAAACATATTTTTTATTAACAACAAGAAAATAATATGTAAGATTCTAAAAAATGATGTTTTAAAATTGATAGTAGTTTAAAAAAGTGAGACTCGATTATTTTAATATTAAAATGTTTTAATATAAATAAAATTATTATAAACAAGTTTCATTAATTTAAAATACACCATCTTTCTAGAGACCACTTTTCTAGAGTTCTCTGACTTCTCTCTAGGATCTCTTTCTCTCTGGTCATCTGATTGAAGAACTGAGACCATAGGATTGATCATCTTGGCGAGCTCTTCAAGTTGGACTGATCAATTTCTTTGTTTGCATAATTTGAATTTCAACCTTTGTCTCTGAATAGGTTTTCGATCCTGCATGCGTCTCCTTTTTTAGATCGCATGACTTTTTTTAGTTTCCCTCTTGAATCCTTGATGATCAGTGATCATAGGGATATGATCTGATTGTTTCTCTGATAATTGTGCGTGTAGATAGAGTACTTTAAAGCTTAAGAGGGGTTTTGGTGTTATAAAGCAGTTTGAGCAGATATCATCAGGTAAGGAAATCTAACTTTAATTTTATGTTTAACTTAGTAATCTCTAATTTGTGAAATTCTCCTTGGATTGTTGGTGCTCTAAATTGATATGATTTTGATTGATTGTTTTTGTGTTTAAATTGAGGTGTGATTCTTGATTTCTATGTTGTTGCTTGAATTAGTTGTAATTGGGAATTTTAGGATCTAAGTAATTGATCAAATTGGTATCAACTCCATGGTTTAAAAACTATTTTAAAACAATATCTAAAGGAGAAGTACCAATTTGAGCTATGAAACAGGACTAGATTGCCAAAAACTGCAAAATTAATGTTGCTGGCGAGATAACATGTTGCCCAAAACTTGAGCACCTGTTTACACATGCACAGTCACAGAATAGCAAAAATAAAGAAGTCAATTTCATTCTCAGCAAGGTTTAAACACACAACCATGGAATCACAAAGTCAAAGCACAACCAATTCAAACAATTCATGTTTCATGATAATTCCTATAATTTTAGGATTACATTATCATTATTCGCATTCAATATATATAGCATAAAAAGATATGCACCCTTTAAACAACATACAATTAGCATAATTAAAACTTGAACCCAAATCCTCTCACACAATTAAATACTCTCAACCACTTGAGCTAATACTTTTCCACATCATAACAATTATCATTAATTACCATAAAGGCTTCTACTATCCGTATTTATTATATAATTATTTATTTAATTATTTAAATTTCTCGGCTCTTACACAGGTACCTCTTGTGGTTGAGGTGCTATCAGTTTGGGCGGTCAAGCGAGATTAGATCCTATTAAGTATAGTTTGGAAACAAAAAGAATAGTAGTAGCTTGAAAAATGTATGTGTATGATATTATTGTAGTCCTATCTGATATGACTATACTAATATACCATATATATTGGACTATTTGCTTTCTGAATATTTATAATAAAATGTTTCACTTTAGTAGTTCTTAAACTGCTAAAATTAGGATGCTATAGTAAAAACATATAACATATAATTACCGTGTGTTTATTTTCTTACCATGAGTTACTAACAAGTGCTGGTTCATGTGAAACCAGATTCAATATCTTAAATAGATTTTGAATTTAAATTTTATAAATATAATGGTAGCCTTATTAAAACTAATAAGATAGATTTTTAACACATGAATTATCTACACAATCTATGAATATTGTACTTTAGGTAATGATTATTAAAAAAAAACTTAACTTAATATATATATATATATATATATATATATAATTACTTAATTAAAATTAGAGTCCTACTCCATATTTATATTTGATATTATTTTCTATTATGTAAATTATTAATTTAAGATTATAATTTGAAATAGAAAAAATCAACCATTTTTTTGCATTAGTTATGCATTAACACTTTCAAGGAAAAAAAAGTATATTTATAAAATAATATTAACTTTATTATATAATTTATAATTCTGTGGTATAATTTTCTTAGAAAAAACTATAAATAAATTAATATGCGCATGAATAAATTTTAACTTATAAAAAACTTATTTTACTTTTTAATAAGTTTTTCTAGACATGTTTTTTTATATTGCACCTAAATTTTGTCTTATATCATAAAATAAATTAAGAAGAAAAAATGTAACAAATGAGGAGACCTTTAGTTTGCTTATATATTGTTTTTATGCAAGTTTATTTACTAAATAAACTACTCCAATGTTTTAAATGAAATATTTAAATCAAAATATTCCAAACGAGTTTTATTTTTATTGTGATATATAGGGAAGGAACTTATTGAACAATAAATAAAATTAAAATTATTACTATTATTAATATAATTATCATTATTATTATTATTATTATTATTATTATTATTTTAAGTGATATAAAAATAATTTTAAATTCTTTAACAAAGTTCTCTTAATAAATCTCCTTAAAAAAATTGTCATTTTTAACTCTACAATACCTAACTAAGAAGCTGGGAAACAAAATTTTGTCTCCCCTGTAACTAAAAATGTAAACAATCGTTCTTGTAAATTTTTTCGATGTACGTATGATATTTTGTTCGTTTGTTCTTCCTGCAGGAAAAAGTCATTTATGATAAATGCAAACAACATGTTAACTGAGAAACAATTTGCGTTGGTTTCAACACATGTCAAATCCATTTCACAAAAATGACAAATCCATCGGGCACAAATAACATGTAATTTGTGTTCAATTATATGATCCTTGAAGTGCTAATAATGTAGTTAAAGAGATGGAGTGATAAAAGTGATGCGTTATACCGTGTTTATCTGATTTTCCCAACACAAGGCACATATTATCTTACCATATTCATCCACAGAGCGTGATATATATAAGTGCTAAAGGACTCCTAATCCATTGATCCTAGATTAAGAGCATTTCCCACATAAACTGGCCCAGTTACTTTTGCATTACAATAGTACTATAAAACCATTTCCACACATTTGTTTTCTGGTGTTGGTTTTTCTGTGCAAGCCCTTCTCTGACTCACAAACTTGTTTCAAGTATAACTCTTTCACTCAATTCTTTGGCTTTCTTCCCTATCATTCTTTTTGTTTGGTATGCTAGAAAGTGTGCATGGACATTTTTCCTTGTGCATTTTCTTTCTCGATTTTTTTCATTTGATATTGCTAACATGTTAATTATTTACATTTCTTGATGGTCTGGATTTTTCCATTGATTGTTAATGAAACAGGGCTTGTCCTCTTGTGCCAGAATGAAGACAGGGAGAAGAACACAAACTTTTAGAATCAGTGCTGCTATGCCTTTTTCCCCAAATTTTGTGGTCAATTCTGTAGGTGGCAGAAACTTGGAAAAGTATCAGCTTGGTGGGGTTATATTTGGTTGCAAGAACACCACATTGAAAGAATGCCAATCAAAACTACTCTTTGGTTAGTCTTTAACTCTTCTGCATTTGATTTCTTTTATTGTAGCATTTGTAAGATTCTGATGCCATGAAGAAAAATTTCATAATACACTTTACTAATTCATTATCCTTGATTGGTTGAAACTTCTTAGTACTTACCAAAAATGTTACAGCTTCAATAAATTCTAACGTAGACCCACTATCAGTTAGGAGTGTTTTAACAGTTGCTTGCACTCATCTTAGATGAAATCATTTCTTTAACAATTGAATCCCTCATTTTGGAGGTTGGTTTATGTGATCATTAACTCAATAGTATGTGTTTGTTTTAACAGGTTTACCAGCAAACCACTTTTCCTATGTGAAGAACATTGATCCTGGCCTTCCTATTTTTTTGTTCAACTATAGTGACAGAAAGCTCCATGGAATTTTTGAAGCTTCTACCAAAGGGAAAATGTACATTGACCCTTACGCATGGATTGATGAAAATTCAGAATTGGATAGAACACAATATCCTGCACAGGTATATCACTTGTTACATATCTACCTGCAAAACTCTAACTCTCATTGTTCATGATAATAGTGGTCAAGTATTCATGTCATGGTTCACGTTCACCCAAACGGGCCTTACATTTTCTGCTATTAATGATTTAAGGTGAAAGTTCGCGAGCGGCTTCAGTGCCAGCCTCTGTCTGAAGATAAATTTGCACCAGTGATTGCAGGCAACTACTACACCAATAACCATTTCTGGTTTGAATTAGACCATAGACAAGCAAACAAACTTACCTCATTACTAGCTTCTTTAGCATTTGCCTCTGGTTGCAATTTGAAGTGGAAAACTGTGTTTCCATCTGTTCCGTCAAAAGAAGATGAAGCATTTGAAATACCTGAGTCAGAGAAACAACATTTTACAAGATCAAGTAAGAGAACATATTCCACTGAAGTTACTTCTTCTTTAGATGGAAACATCAGGTCATTGGATACTCAATTAGTCCTGAAAGAGGTGAATGAGAATGAGATTAACCTTGTATATGAGAAGCTAAAGAAAATAGCTCTTGGTCATGAAAGTCAAGACCTCTCTATATCAGATAATGTGAATGACATTACTGATGAGAATGATTCATGCACGGTGGAAAATGATGAGAAGGAAAATGACACTCCTCATGAGAATAATGCATGCACAGTGGAAAATGATGAGAATGATGTGTACATTGTGGAAAAGGAATGTCCTGATGTGCCAGAATGTTTAGAGATGGAAGAAAATCCAAGTACTCCAATTGAGCATAAATACTCCATTGACAAGGTATGTTTAAGCCTTCAATATGCATTTACACTTTCTTAAATGGTACTTTTCTAATCTTAGTTTTTGTTAAATTTTACACATTTATAGCATTTACATCTAACAAAAACACAGTACATGTTCCTTTGTCAGGGACCAAAGACACTTGATTTTCTTAATCATAACTAAGTCATTGTTTAATGCTATAAGCTATGCAACTAATCCTGATGCATTTGTAGTTGATACAAGAAGTTGAAGAACTCGTGACTTTCAAGAAAATGCAAATAGAAAACAATTGTCACCTTGAACAAAAGCTGGTACGGCTTTCTTTATTATGATCAATGTCAGTTAAATTTGTTTATCTTCCAGTACTCATCTCTTTCATAATATATTGCTTGCATGTATAAAAATGTAAATGGTTACACATAGGCCAAACATATTGAACTTCTTACTTTATCAAATTTATGGATGCATTTTAAGTAATTATCACCTCATAGAACTTAAAACTTTTGCCCTTGTCTGAAATTCTAAAATATGCAGAACTGTGCTGGTTTTTGCTTCCTCTTAGTTCTTTATAAATTGAAATATCTAGACAGCAACTTAAAACCATGAACATAATCATCATGTGGAATAACACTTGGTACCTTTAATTTTACCAAATTTCTGTTTTTCTGATCTTAAGTCTTTTATGCTATTTTGTTTACATCATTCCATTCCAGAGGGAGGCAGAATTGAAAATTCAGCATCTATTGGATCGTTGCCAAATCTTAGAATCAGCATCTAATCTTATCCATACACATGTTGAGAAGACAGTTATTCAATCACATGATGAGCAACATGTAGACCCTGAAGAAACATTATTTGCAAAAGTGGTTTTTGATGGAGAATGGTGTTTGTCAACTATTGATTTGTATTGGTCTTTTCAGCTCGTCATCAAATGTCTCTATCCTGTGAACTTAACCTCAATGACACAGCTAAACTGTGAGTTTCATATTTTTTTTTACTTTTGATGAAAATGAACATGCTTGGTATTATTATATACAAGTGAGATCTTTCTATGTTTTTTATTTTATCTTGTTTATGACAGAATTTTTGTTAACTTTTGTTGTCATAGATGGATCATACAATCCAATCTTCTACAAGTGGACATTGTATACCTATTTAAATAAGAAGAAAGGAAGCTTATCAGTAGTTTCTTTAACCAAACAAATATTTTCTGTTGATTGTATCTATGCCATTGAAAACGTTACTAAAGTGCTTGATTTAGATATTGGGAGGTGGATCTCTCCTGGTTCAAAGCTAGACAAGGTAAAGCATACATATGATAGTGGGTGTTATAAATACATTTAATTGGTAGACCTAAGAAGTATTTTACATATTCAATGTATAAACAGTTCTTTTTTTTTTTCAATATTTTTTTTCTTTTAAATTTAATACCTAATAAATTAAATATTCATATCATTTACCTATTGAATGGGTCAAGATTTTCTTATTCATTATTTTTTACAATTTAAGATTTGATTTAATTTATTCATACGCACTAATTAATCAAAATACATATATAATAAAAATTATTTAAAAGTTATATCAAAATAAAGTAGTAAAAAGACTATTTTTTAATTGTAAAAAAAATTATTTGGGCATTGAATATACTAAATCTAACTTAATTCAATATTAATGAGATTATTTTACTTAAAAAATAACACAAGTCTAATTCAATCAAAATTATCAACTATTTTAATAAGATTAAGTAAAGAAAGCAACTGTTGCCATAAGCTTACTACAAAAAAGTTTATGTACTTAATTGACCTTATTTCTTGTTAATCGATGTATTTGTCACTTTTAGAACATGTTGAATTAAGATATTGTTTTTAAAGTATATGTTGAATTAAGTTATTGTTTTTATATTGTCAGATATATGCTATTGCTTTGGTGGATATCAACAGTCTAATTCTCTTTCATACTACATGAAGTAGAGTATCTCAAGTAAGATTTAATTACACCAATCTTATGTTTGTTTTATTTTTTATAATATATATATATATATATATATATATATATATATATATATATATATATATATATATATATATATATATATATTTATATATAAAAAAATGAATTACTTTGATATTTGATCAGAGATGGTAGATATATTTCATGATTTTCTTTTTAAGCACTACAAATAATTTTAATCATGAGTATAACCTAATATTGTCGGTAGAAGAAAAGAATGATAGGTTAGTAACATCTCTTTTTAGTTTAGTTAATTACTCGTTTAATTTATCTCTGTCATCTTTACAGCTATCAGCTTAAATCATACAATTATCACCTAATATTGGAGTAAGTCAACATTGAAGTAAGTCGTTGGATGCTACAAATTGAGTAACTTAAAATAAATGGAATGAATAAAAAAAAAGGAAAATATTACACTATGGTGTAAGGTTTTAATATTTTGAATAAATATTATCAAACTAACATTAGGTAAATTTTACATTGAACTTCAAGTTCCTTACCATTTAAAATAGATTTTTATAATTCGTTAAAATTTTAAATTTGGTTTACAGTTATCTCATACTCATTAATATATTATTATTATCTATTATTATCTATGCGACTTAAGAATCACATTATTAGTATCTGTCGATGATTTGTATTATTTTCACGATTTATGATATGAAGATAAATCTGGTTATTAAATTGAGGTGTCTATAAATATTATTTTTAAATATAATATAAAATAAAATTGAGTAATATAAGAATTAAATATATTTTAAAATCAAACATTATAAATTACTATAATACTTTTAACTTAACTATACATATTCTTATATAGATTGATTCCTTAATAAACTTAATCTTACATGATGAACCGATTTTACTATGCAAAATATTTGAATTATACCTACTATTCCTAAACTTTGGGTAGTAGAACAAAATTTAAATACTTACAAAAATCTATTAACGATATAACGATAGATTGTTGTGTAAGGTGTCGTAATAAAATGTTTACCATTCCAAAATCTAAAAAAATAATCTGTCTCGAAATTTTATTTTCACATTAAACTAAGTTAAATCTCTATTAGTTGTGTGATACTCTATTTTTTTTATAACATTACTAATATAAACAAAACTTGGACTTTATCCGCGCGCAATGCACGGGAATATTTTTTAAAACTCAAATATATTTATTATATAAGGTTAAGTCCATTAAAAAATAATTAAAATGTATTATATTTTTTATAAAATTAAATAGTAGTATTTATTATTTTAATATAGGTATGTATTTATTTATTCATGTTTAATTTTTTAATAAAATGTACTTTTTCATACAATAATAAAATTAATTCAAATAAAGAAAATTTTAATAATTATTACAAATTTGTTTACATTATATCTACAAATAATATTTTATAATTTATATTTTTCCTAAATATTTTATTATAAACTATTTTTTAAAATATATAATAAAAATTATAGATTATTAAATGAAAAATATTTTGTTATTAAATATTTAACTCAATCTTTTAAAATAAGTACTAAAGTAAAAATAGAGTTTTTAAATCAATTGTGATATATATACATTACAAGAAAACTATCAAATAGTGACCAATTTTATCAATTTTATGACAAAAAAAATATGTTTAGAGACCAATTTTATGACTAATTAGAGACTAATTTAGAAACCAATTTTGTTAGTAGTCAAAACCTTGGTAACTAATGTTAGTGACCAATTCATTCATAATAAAAAATATTTTAGTTACCAATTTAGAGACCAATTATAATTTTTTTAAACATTTTTTAGTTACTAGTAAATTTTAGTTTAGAAATTGATATCTAAATTGGTCACTACAGTGACTAATTTTTTTTGTCACTATCTATATATATATATATATATATATATATATATATATATA
>Ga0214543_1001972_pt1 | contig 40346 bp, 17 predicted proteins | sample CNSS2metaG_FD_160094 | JGI IMG/M metagenome (GOLD analysis project Ga0214543, IMG submission 160094) | Root nodule microbial communities from cowpea collected in UCLA plant growth center, Los Angeles, California, USA - CNSS2 | ecosystem: Host-associated > Plants > Roots > Nodule | place: USA...
TAAAAAAAAAAAAAAAGAAAATACACACACACACACACACACACACACATATATATATATATATATAGGGTTATTTAATTAATTATGGATATTTTAATAATTTAAACGGGGACCAGTATTATGACGGGGATATGTACATCCTACTACCTATCCCCATACCCAATTCAAAAAGTCAGGAATTTTATTTAATTAATTATGGATATTTTAATAATTTAAACGGGGACCAGTATTATAACGGGGATATGTACATCCCACTACCTATCCCCATACCCAATTCAAAAAGTCAGGAATTTCTCATACCCATACTTAATGAATGCGGAGATTCTCCGTCAAAACGATGATGGGTTCGGGCAATACCCACAAGGGCATGTTTATTTGCCATCTCTACGATCACCTCCTCTTCATCGAAGTTTAAAGGCTTAATCCCTATTTTTGTTATTTTTATTCAATTTGGATCTTATTTTCGTTTTGTGTTTAATAAGGTCTTCATTTTCGTCAAATTTTGGTCAATTTGGTCATTTTTATGGTGGTTAAATAATTAACATATTTTAACCGTACATGTCACATGTCAGTTCCCTGTTTTTTTTAAACAATTTTTTTTTTAATTTTTTTAAATGTTTAAATTACTTTAATTTTAAAAAAATTGTCCATGTGTCAAGTCATAATTGTGTCACGTGTCAATGTCAGTGTCACATGTCAGTTTGTGATTGTGTTGTTTTTTTTTTTGTTTAATTTAGTCATGATTTCTTTATTTTTGTTTAACTTAGTTCTTATATTAGTTATTTTTGTTCATTTTTGTCTCAATTTTAGTTTAAATAAACCAATTTTGTCCCTTTTAAATTGACATCAAATTTGATATCTTTTATTAAAATTATACTAATATTTTTATTGATTATTTTTGAAATTCAATTATAAATTATTAAATTTAATTATAAATTGAATAAAATTCTTATATTTAATTGTTAAATAGAATACAATTACTTAAAATATTTTTAGAATATAATTATTAAATTTTTTCTTCTAATATTTATATTCTAAAATACTGATACCTTTAAAATTGATATTTAAAAATATTAAAAATATTTTAGAAAAGTAAACTAATATTTATAAAATTTAAATTTAAATATAGAATATTTTAAATTTTAATATCTAAAATGCAATAAAAATATTAAATATTTTAGATTTAAATGTCAATTTTACAAATATTAATATATACTTTTAAAACATTTAATAATTATATTTTAATAATATTTTAAATAATTATATTCGGTTTAACAATTGAATCTAAGAATTATATTCAATTTATAATTAAATATAATAATTTATAATTGAATTTAAAAATAACTAATAATAATATCAATTTTAAAAATAAATATATAATATTTATAAAAAATTAAATTTGGTCTCAAAAAGAAAAAAATTGTTTCATTTTAACAAAAATTGGGACTAAATTAAATAAAAAATAACGAATATACGGACTATTTTTTGTGAGATGTGGAAGAGAATATTTTGGAGAATATTTTGGGGAATAAAAACGATTTGTAACCAATTTGCTTATTAATAAGTGTCTGCATAGCATCCATTTTTCATAACAAATTAGACACTTATCTTAGGTGAAAAAACGCTTTTCTCAAGAAAACATGTCCCTTTTTGCTCAAACATCATGTCTCCACACTTTTTGGATGACAAATGAGAAATCTTAAATTACATGTCATTCTTTTGCAGAAAAACAAAAAGAAAAAAGGTGTCGAATGGTCGAGCCACACCAATCCAGCTCAGCCACATTAGTTGAAGATACAAATATCTAATTCGATATTTGACTCATAAACATCCTTGTTAAAACTTGAATCTTAAGAGAAAAATAGTTGTGATTGAATTGTTGCTAAACCTTTGCAAATCCCTCCGGAGACAACTTTATACTATAATGACGCAGTACACTTACTGATAACAGGACTGTTACAAAAACCTCATCACTTATAACTAAAATTTTAACTCTAATAATCAAGGGGCGAAACTATTTTGACATTAATTTATTTTTTTTAGTCAAGAGAGTTCATGATTATTTTTGATTTAAGACTCTCAACTTTTTACTAGAACACTTCTTCATATCTTCATAGCCATGTTGCATTTAAATATTTTCATCCAAATCCACTTGAAATGATCCATGAATTTCATAAATTTGTCTTTGACAAATGTGTGCTTTCTTTCATAAATATTTTCAAACTCACTTTGACCTTTAATTATTAGAACGTTAGAGCATCATATATCACTATTTAAATTATTACAACAATGTTAATGTTCATCTTTAATAATTACACCAAAATTGTGAAAAAACCTAACCCTACACCTACTAAAATTGTTGTACGTTATTTGATAACAAATATATTTATATCCCACTATCAGAAGTTTTGTAATAAGAAGCTTCTGATTAAAGCTTTTACTAAGCTTAAATTTGAATCTCACAAATCCCTAGATCCACATGAAGATTTCATAATTTGCTTGAAATAAAAGGAAAAACTTATCCATTTGATTTGAAATGAAACAATTTCCATGTCTGTAATATTTAACTTTACATCTATCTCCTCTGGATCCCGTGCATTGTTGAAAATTAATAAAAAATTAACAAAAAATAATTAATGCCGATAAAATATATATATTTTTTATAAAGTAACGGATAAACGCTCCGAATATGAAAGAGTAAAATATGAGAAATATATTAAGGTTTTATTATAACGGAATGTCAATGTCACAGTTTCTGAAGTCATTTAATTTTTTTTTCCCGCGAAACGCGCTTCTGATCACGCACTCCAACTCTCTTACTCTTTCCATTAAACTATCTCTTCCAAACCAAAACCAACCAAACTTTTCCTAATTCTCTCTCTAATGTTCGCGGCGTCTCCGCCACCCTCCGCCGCCGTTACCACCGCCGGCGTTGGTCTCGGCTACGGCATTGCCATCGCCGTCAGCATCCTCGTCCTCATCTCCTCCATCATGCTCGCCTCCTACGCCTGCGTCCGCTTCAAATCTAACTCTCCTCGCACTCGTAACAACACTCATTACGACCAAACGGAACAGAATCACAACATTCACGACTCCGGTGGGCCCGAGCCCGTCGTCCTGGGCCTGGAAAAGCCCGCCATCGAGGCCTACCCGAAGATCGTCGTCGGAGAGAGCGGCCGCCTCCCCAGGCCCAACGACAGTGGCTCCTGCGCCATCTGCCTCTGCGATTACCTTCCTAAGGACACCGTGCGCTGCGTTCCGAGCTGCCACCACTGCTTTCACGCGGACTGCGTTGACGCGTGGCTGAAGATGAGTGCCACGTGTCCGCTCTGCCGGAACTCCCCGGTGCCGTCTCCGTCGCCGTCGCCGTCACCGACGCCGATGTTGGAGCTCGTTCCGCTGGCTTTCCACGCCAGGTGATTCATTCGTTCATTCTTGTCTGAATTGTATAACTAATTATTTTGTGTTACTTGCGAGAACGAAAAGAAAATTTGTTGTTGAATTTGCATTTCTTCAGTCAACACGAAACGATTAGCATTGGGGTTCTGGATTTTAATTTGGATGAGATCTAATGTGATGGAATTTGAATTTTTTTTTTCACTAAGTATAGTTGATAAATACATTATATATATGTTTTTTAAAATTCTAAAATATGTCGCTTTTTTACAATTAAATTTGGAATTTATTTTCATCAATTTTATTAAATATGAAAGTGAAGTTTTAAATTTGATTGGAGGCCCGTATAATAATATCTATAGCATTGTAGGTAGGTAAGTTTTGTCCATTACTTATTTATTAATTACTGAGATAATTTGTGAAGATAAACTAGAAAACAAAATATCCATGGTTAAAACATCAATTGTTTTGAAACAAATTAAAAATATTAAAAAGTGGGAAGGACGAATATTTGTAACGTCCTAAAAAGTTATATCTAAGATGTATGGCATAAGCAAACGTAATCAACATAAATAATATACGTAATAAATTAAAACTAGAGTATTTATTTATAAAATATTTAAATAAACGAAAAAAATAAATATATCTAAAAATATTTACATTTTTAAAATTAAACATCCTTTCTTTCTTAGGTTTAAGATCACTAAACCGACCTCTATGTTATATGTAACATCCCGTTTTTATAATTTTTAAACTATTAAACAAAACATCTAGATTTTAATAAATCGGAAGCAGATGATGACATAAGCCAGCATTATTTAATACAGTCATCCAAAAAGAAGTACATACGCTAATCAACATGTACAGCCCACACCACTAAAGGTTACAAAACATCCCAAACATTCACTAGAGAAACAGGTAGCTACTACAGCTGGAAAACGTCCTGGAAACCCACTTAACGTCTGTCTAGGAAGGGTGTACCTTCACCTGCACTTTTATCTGCTCACGCCATTCAATAAAGACGATCATTGCAAAAGTAGAAGACACACAGAACACAAAAGAAACTAGAAGGGTAAGCTAACTGGAACAAGGAGTAAATCATGCAATTTTCATACTACGACAGAAAACAGACTTTCATTACATAATCAATTAGAATCATCCAATTAATCCTGGCCATAACACCACACCTCATTCTAGACTCGATATCCGGATTATGTAAGTGGCATTGGAGCTCTTGGTGACTTGCACTTGAGATGGTTCCTAAACTCTGCAGAGTTTTAGGCGTAAGGGGTATTCACCCAACCACTCTCAAGGTAAATCCCATCACCTCTATGATGGATCGAAATCATAGACCAGGACCTCCTGCTACTCCTCCCGACGTAATCCATCATACTCTACTTGAGTCTTAATGGTTACTAGGAGCGTCAGGATGTCACCAAACTGAGTCCTCATTCCCTTACATTCACTAAAACCAACTTTCCTTAGGATTTCCCTTGAGATCCTAACTCCAACATATTCCCATTCACATCAATTTCGCACTCAAACCCATCACACAGTCTAACATGCATAAGAATTACATACAAGATCGACTATCATCGTCTTAAAGCAACCAATAAAGCATCATATAAGCAAAACAGTGAGAAAACTAAGTTCTGCAGGGAATCTCGCCTAGGCTAAAGGGTCTCGCCTAAGCTAGAGAGCTTATCTCGCTTAGGCGAGTTGATCTCGCCTGGGCGAGACATCGTACAGTGGCAAATTAAAATTTCCTGAACGAACTCTCGCTCAGGCTAAACTAGCTCGCCTAAACGAGACGTTATCTCGCTCAGGCGACCCCAGCTCGCCTAGGCGAGATTTCGCGCAGTGGCAGGGGTGCTCTTCTGATATTTTCGCTCAGGCGAGAGCAACTCGCCTAGGCGAAACTATCAGGAAATCCTCCCTGTTCTTCACATGCAAGTTCGCCCAAAAATCATCCCCCACTCAAATTCACACACCAGCAAGCTCAAACACCAATTTAACAGATAATCATGCAATTAAATCACTCATGAACACAATTCACATCAAAATGAGCTAAAGAGTTAGCTTCCCTTACCTATTTGTCAAGAATTCACTTGGTAGAGTCAAGAAATTGGCAAGGCAGCGGAATTTTTCAGTTTGATCTATGAGAACCTATCACCACAACAGGGAGAAGGAAGAGTTACATGGTCAGATGCGAAATTCAGAGGTTAATTTGCGAATTCTAGCTGGACTTGAACCCAAATGGAGATATAACTTACCTAAGAGGATGGAAGCTGAGGGAGGAACTGTGGAAGGTCCTGTTGGCTGGTCCTTCCAGAGTCTGAGTAGGGAAAAATTAAAACCGTGAGATGGCAGCACAGGGATGAGAGTGGGAGAGGGTTTGAGTTGCAGAGAAAAAGAAATTGGAAGAATGAGGAAGAAGAGTGTGTTTCTATTTTTGGAAGAGAAGCAAAAAGAGGGGTGTCACATTATATGCCTCCTATATATATATTTTTTTATTAAGGATAATAATCTAAGTGATAATAAATTCTAATAAAAAGTAGAGTATCATAATATAATATAACTAAATATAAAATAGTATGGAAATTTAATCATTTCCATTTATAAATTAAGTTTCACGTATTAATTATAAAATTATAATAAAGTAATTAACATGTAAATGTAATAATTACTTTAATTTATATATTTAAAAATATTAATTAATCAATTAAAAGATTAAAATGTAACACCCCATTTATTTAATAAAGTTAAATAAAGGATATGTCACACAATATAATATAAGAAGCGAGGATAAAAGAGTATAACGTCACTCCTACAGATATCCCAATTGCTTAGATGACGAATAAAAGAGATACACCACGATGTCGGGTACAAAGTAAAGTAAGAGAATGAAAATGACTTAAACAAATTTTCGGAGAAAACAATACATGGGCCTTAGCCCTAAATGAAGAGCCCAAAGGCAGAAGTCAACTCAAAGACTAAGCAGTGGAACCATCACATCCCTGTTGACCACGGGTGTTCCTCGTATCTGCTCACATCCACAAGTTGATGATCATCGCAAAAGAGAGTACCACACAGCAGGACACACAACAAAACAGAAGGGTAAGCTAGAGCCAAAAGCGGTTTTATCATGCAATCATATATGCTTTCACAGTCAATTATACATACATCACTCAAGCATGTTATGACCTTCCAAAACAATACACTAAGACTCGACTCATCCAGATACATATAACCTGGTCGGATTCAGCGGATGCTTGCACTTGTGGTGGATACCTCTGCTCACCCCCGAGCTATGTGTTACAAGTGTTACAATGAATCAATTTTCCCTTACCACAAGGTTAGCCCTTAATGAATTTCAGGCCTCCTGCTACTCTTACCACAAGAGTCAGTCCGCTCTAGGTGAGACTAACTGACTCCTTACAGTGTCAGGATACAACCTTACCTTGAATCCTTACCTAGTTATATAGATGGGGCACCACCATGGGCACCCACTAACAGGGGCCATGGGATTACGTCTCGACCACTAAAGCACGACCCAGAAAATCTCACCTAGAGATCCCAAGGAATTACGCACTGACACAGACCAACATTCTTAATCAATCAAACAGATTCAGCATACACACACACACATATATACATATACATCACACACAGTTTCTCAGAATTCACCTCTTGCGTATTCCCAGCCAAACCATACCAACTCATTATTCTCGAACCGTGAATATGGAACTCCGTCTCATATCATTATCATGCCACATTGATACCAACCCCTTTCATGTCTCATGTCGAACTCATACCAAACTCATCATTTCAATTCCATGAATCATCTCATACATATATCATACTCACATCAAGTTAGAGCTCATAAATCACAACTCATACGCCCTCCCATTTCATGTATACTCATTCATTTCATATTTTAACATAGCAATACAACCAAGCATGTATTTAATACCTCAAATAAGGATTCCAAACAGTACCCACACATTCTCTCGCCCAACCCTCGCTTAGGCCAGAGGCCCTCGCTCAGGTGATAGGGGTCCTCTCGCTTAAGCGATAGGCCCTCGGTTAGGCGAGATCGCGACAGAGGTGAACAGGTGTTTCTCGCGTACTCGCTTAGGCGAGTCCTCCCTCGCCTGACCGAGCCCGCTCCTCGCCCAAAAGTGAGGCCCCTCGCCTGGGCTGCAACTGCAGCGACCCATCCTCGAACTCCCACGCAAGCTCGCTTAGGCGAGCGTCTCTCGCCTGAGCGAGATAACACCTCGCTCAAAACTAAGACCTTCCACCTGAGTGAGAGCTCGAGTGCGAGCTGAGGTTGGTTCTCTGCAAGTCTCGTCTAGGCGAGACCAAGTCGCTTGGGCGAGATCAACAGACTACGCCACTGTTCAACCTACATTAGCTATACATTCGCACCCAATAATATTTCTAGCCATCTCATACATTCACAATAACATGCAATCTCAACCAATCCTGATACAAACACACAACCACAGAAAACACATCACACAACCAGAGGGTTCTAGCTTCCCTTACCTGGAAAAGGGCCAACAACTGGGTTCTTGGGCGTAAACAAAGAAAGGCAACAGCTCCTAGAGCGGTTTATCGAGCTGGAAACAAAAGAACAGAAGGACATGAAGCCACTTAGTATGACCTTAGTTGGAACTCGAAACAACTGTGCTAAACAAGAGAGGTATGGGATGGGATGCAACTTACGTGGAACGAAACTGGCTCGAACGAGTGCGACGGAGCTCCAAGGCTGAACCCTATCGGAGAGGGTGACGGCTACTCAAAGGGGGTTAGGAAATCTGTTTCAACAAAGTGAGAGGATTGTGGTTTAGGGCAGACTTAGGGTTTGTTTCCCTTTGGGCCAATCCTTAGGCCCAACTCACATGGGGCAGCCCTTTTAATTTAGGGCAGAAAATATTGGGTCTTACATAAAACATATTTATATAATTAAATATATTTTTAATATTTATTTATATGTGTATATATATATATAAATATAAAAAAAAATTAAGAATTAAAAACAAGGTGATGGATCTATTTATCCTGTGATGCAGGCAGGTTATAGTTTTTAGGCTTAAATAGTAGTTTGGTCCTAGTTTTTGTTTAGTTTTTTTAATGTGGTCCTACTTTTGTTTTTTTTTTTCAATTTGGTCTTAATATTGGTAAATTTTTTTCAATTTGGTCTTTTTCGCTAACACAGTTAAAATAGTTAACGGATGTGAAATGTAACAGCCACATGTCATTTTGTGATTTTTTTGATTTTTTTAATTTTTTTTAAATTTTTTTAATTTTTTTAAATTTTTTATTTAAAAAAATGTACACGTGTCAAACTTATATCATGCCACGTGTCATTTTTGTGATTTTTTTTAATTTTTTTAATTTTTTTTAATTTAATTTTTTTAATTAAAAAAAATCACGTATCAAGCTAATATCATGCCACGCATCAGAATCAGATTTTTATATTCAATTTGGTCCTAGTTTTTTTTTAATTTAGTATTTTTGTTCCTCTCTAAAGACAAAATATAATTTGTATATAAATGTTATATGGATATTATTATTAAAATACATATTTTTATTAAATATTTTTAATTTAAAATTAGATTTGGGTTAAAACTAAATATTTTTAACATCTTAGAATTTTAAATTAGTGGTGTAATTACTTTTTTTTCGTTTTAATTTTAAACTAACTCTAATTCTAAATTAAAAATATTTAACAAAAATATGCATTTTAATATATACAAATTAAATTTTGTTTCAATTTGGAGAGAAACAAAAATTTTAAATTTTTAAACAAAAAATTAGGACCAAATTGAAAACAATTAATGAATATTGGGACCAAATTGAATATAAAAAATTGACTCTGATACGTGGCATGATATTAGCTTAACACGTAGATTTTTTTTTAAATTTAAAAAATTAAATTTTAAAAAATTAAAAAATTAAAAAATTAAAAAAATCACAAAAATGACATGTGGCATGATATGAGCTTAACACGTGTACATTTTTTTAAATAAAAATAAATAAAAAAATTAAAAAAATCACAAAATGACACGTGGCAGTTACTGTTCACATCCGTTAACTATTTTAACGGTGTTAGCGAAAATGACCAAATTGAAAAAAAAATTCCAATATTAGGACCAAATTGAAAAAAAAAAAACAAAAGTAGGACCACATTGAAAAAACCAAACGAAAACTAGGACCAAACTACTATTTAAGCCTAATTTTTAACCTTTCTTTTTGCACGACATTCTGATATGACTCGGTTTTGGCAGGCTAAAATGATCTTAGTAAACTAGTAAACATAGTGGTGGAAACCCCATCAAAAAGGCATGACCTTACCTTTCTTTTCTGGGTTTTTTTGTCCTTATGATGCTTGATCTGGGTCATGGAAGGATTGTTTGGAAGCAGAAGGATCTCATAATCCTCTTCTACAACTTTCCAAAGATCCAAAACCTCCATCTTGAATGTCTATAGATTATAATTTTCTCCATAAAAAATTGAAGGTGCAATGTGTGAGAAATTTGGTTCAACATCCATTTTCAAAACCTTGTAAGAATAAGACTTTGATATCAATTGTAAGATTACAGAACAATTAGACAAGCTAGGAGGATGAATCCAAAATAGAAACGTTGTTATTCAAAGTGGCTTATAATGCTAATATTGAAATACATTTATAACATTACACTAATAAAAGAATAAACTAATTGAGATATTTTCTCCTAAAATCTAGAAACATTTACTTTGACAAAAAAACTTATTCAACAACAGAAAATAAAAAATATCATGTGCAATCATATACAGTTTAAAAATAAATATCTATTATATATGGATTCATGATTTGGGTGAATTAATCAATTAATATATATATATATATATATATATATATATATATATATATATATATATATATATATATATATATATAAGTTAGCACTTTGTAGACAACAACTCTCTTCTTGTGAAAAAATTCTATTCACCTCTTGTTGTAGTTGTTTATTCATACAATACATAATATATTTATAGACCCACATTTCCTGACTGTTGTACTCTCAACGACTATAAACGACTAGTGCATTAACCACTCACAATGGCTAGTTTCTTACAACGGCTAGTTACCCATAATGATTAATACATTTAAGTTTATTAAAAACCCAACAAAACTCCCCCGTAAACTTAAATGATTCTTTTATTCTCCATCTTTGTTCCTTTATTCTTCATCACGGCTTCCAACGTGCAATAACTCTTCTCACATTGTGCTTGTCACTTTCATGAATAGTTAAGTTCTTCGCTTTCTTCATAACTGACTTTCCTTTCACTTTATCTATGGTCGACCCATACTTCGCTTTCCCTGTGGCTAACTTGTTCTCTGCTCTCTCAGTTTTTGCATTCTTATTGGGAAACTTGTTCTTCTCTTTGGCCGACTTGTTACTCATTGGGTTCTTTGTCTTTGTGGCCGACTTGTCGTTAACTGAGTTCTAATCAATAGGCCGACTTCCTTTTGAAAGATCAGACCACACTCACATATTGTTGTGCTCAATTTCCTCATCCATTTCAAGTCGCCACTTCTCATCTTGCACCTCCAGTGCAGCTCTCAAATCCTTCTCAACTTGTAATTGTTCTTGTAAACTTGAAACATCTTCTTCAAATTCCAAGCGCTGCTTTTGCAAAGCCTGTTTCCTTCTCTCTAAACTTGCTTGTATAATTAAAGTATCTCTAACCTCCTTTTCAATACTTTGTTGCAAGTCTCTTTTTGCAATCTTTAGCCTTTGGTTTCTTCAAATTCTGAGTTACTCAAGCTTTTCACGTGCTCCACCGAGCTATCTGAATAATCCACTTGCTCCACCAACTTATCCGAGCTGTGTAGGCGTTCCACCAAGTTAATCGAGTTGGCCTCATGCTCCACCATGGTGTCCAGGGTATCTACATGCTCTACCATCCTGTGTGGGCTATTTGCATGTCTCACCATGCTATGCAACCGAGTCGGTTGTCTTACTGAGCTATCCACATTACTTGATTGTCTTGTCGAATTATCGATTATACTCAGCCTTCTTGTTGAATTCTCCATGCTACTTGGTCTTCTTGCCGAGTTCACCATTTGCTTATGCTCGGCTCCCGAGCTACGCGCCATCATCAACAATGTCGCTTCTTCTTCAACATCTTTTGTGAGGTTGATCGTCTCTTCCTTTCTACTTTCAGATCTACAATATTTGGCAAAATGACCGGACTTACCACAACTGAAACACTTCCCTGAGTAACAGTCCTTTGCATAATGGCCATACTTGCCACACTTGAAGCACTCAACATTTGAGTTGCTTGATTGACCTCCTTTCCATGGACCTCGTCCTCTTCCATGCCAATTTTGTTGACTGGATTGTTCTTTCTCTTCTTGTCCTCGGCTTCTACCACCATAACCGCTTCTTATACCTCCTTGATATCGTCCTCTACCTTGAGATTTCTGAGCTTTCTCATCTTTAATTGACATCTTCGTTTGGAGTAATTGATCAAGTGGCTCCACTTCTTCTTCTTTCGTTGTTCGTGTGCTTCAAAAGATCTTGCAAGTTCTTCAACCGTGAGCTTTGATAGGTCCTTGGACTCCTCAATCGCGCACACCACATTCTCAAAGTCGTTTGTCAATGACCTCAAGATCTTCTCCACAACTCGGCTAGCGGGTAATGTCTCTCCGTTTTTAGCAAGTTGGTTCGCCACGGTTTCAACTCGAGTAATGTACTCGGCTACTCCTTCAATCTCTTTCATTCTCATGCTCTCTAATTCGCCTCTAAGTGTTTGAAGTTGCACCTGCTTCACTCGGTCATCTCCCTTATACGCCTTCTCCAAAATATCCTACGCTTCTTTTGAAGATTTGGCACTTGCAATCTTCTTAAAGCCAGACTCGTCCACAGCTTGGTACATGATGTACAAAGCTGCCTTGTCCTTCACACGTGTGATATCTCAACGACCTGAGAGAATTTTCATGATTGGCATGTTATAATTTTCTTCATAGATCACATCACAACCGCCTTCTTGTTGATGGGTGGAGGTGGGGTTCCATTGCTCCATCATAGGAACCAAGACATTCATTGCATGCCTCATATCAGGCCTTTTATTAGGTTTATGAGTAGTGTAGTGACATGCCAGCTCAGCCACTTTACATATGCTCTCCATTGTTTCATTGTCAATGGTCAAGGTTCATACTTTCATCAGTTACGTGTGGGATGTTTTCCATGTTGTCTAGAATCCTACAAAACAATGAAACCAACTGACACATTTCTTCACCCAAACTATTGTCTAATGTCTTTCTACAGCTAATTAGTTCCATTAAAACTATTCTGAATGCATACACGTTCACTCTTCTCGTCATTTTAAATACATTTATAACATTGCACTAACAGAAGAAAAAACTAGTTGAGATATTCTCTCCTAAAATCTAGAAACATTTACTTTGACTAGGAAACTTATTCAACAACTAAAAATGAAAATAAAAACAAATAAAAGATATCATGTGCAGTTTAAAAAATAAATATTTAATATATATGGATTCATGATTTGAGTGAATTAATCCATTAATATATATAAAATCCAAGATATCTCAACGGCTTGTCAGAATTTTCATGATTGGCATGTCATAATTTTCTTCATAGATTATATCACAATTGTCTTCTTGTTGATGGGTGGAGGTGGGGTTCCATTGCTTCACCAGAGGAACCATCAGAGGAACCAAGACATTCACTACATGCCCTATATCAAACCTTTTATTAGGTTCAGAAGTGCAATTACATGCTAGCTCAATCACTTTACATATGCCCTCCATTTCAAGGTTCAAGGTTCAGACTTTCATTAGTTACCCGTGGGATGTTTTTCATGTTGTCTAGAATCCTACGAAACCATGAAACCAAGTGACATATTTCTTTACCCAAATTATTGCCCAATGCTTTTCTACCGCTAGTTAGTTACATCAAAATTATTTTAAATGCGTACACGTCCACTATCCTCGTCATTTGAAATACATTTATAACACTACATTAATGGAAGAAAAAACTAGTTGAGATATCCTCTTATAAAATCTAAGAACATTTACTTAGACTAGGAAACTTATTCAACAACTGAAAATGAAAAATAAATAAATAAAAAATATCAGGTGTAATCATGTGTAGTTTAAAAAATAAATATGTAATATATATGGATTCATGATTTGAGTGAATTAATCAATTAATATATATAAAATTGAAGGTATTTCAACGACCTGAGATAATTTCTATGATTGGCATGTCATTATTTATTTATAGATCACATCACAATTGTCTTCTTGTTGATGGGTGGAGTTGGGGTTCCATTGCTCTACTAGAGGAACCAAGACATTCACTATATGCCCCATATCAAGCCTTTTATTAGGTTCAGGACCAGTGCAATGATATGTCAACTCATCCACCCTACATATGTTCTCCATTGTTTCATCGTCAAGGTTAAGACTTTCATCAATTTCATGTGGGATGCTTTCCATGTTGTCTAAAATCCTACGAAACCATGAAACCAAGTGACACATTTATTCACCCAAACTATTGTCCAATGCTTTCTATACCGCTAATTAGTTCCAACAAAACTATTCTGAATGCGTACACGTCTACTTCCCTCGTCATTTGAAATACAAACACTACACTAACAAAAGAAAAAACTAGTTGAAATATTCTCTTATAAAATCTAGGAACATTTACTTTGACTAAAAATCTTATTTAACAACTGAAAATGAAAAATAAACAAGTAAAAGATATCACGTGCAATCATGTGCAGTTTAAAAAATAAATATTTAATATATATGGATTCATGATTTGATGAATTAATCAATTAATATATATAAAAATAAAGATATGTCAACTTGGTATGCCATAATATTCTTTATAGATTACATTACAATTTTATTAAAGCAACAGAAAAGACTTTGACTTATATCCTAACATTCCTTCCTAAGCCAAAGTCACATCAACTAAAACAGAAAAAAATGTAAAGCAACAGAAAAGACTTTGACTTATATCCTAACACTCCTTCCTAAGCCAAAGTCGCATCAACGCAAACAACACCAACAAAGTCTCCAAAAAATTTAAATCTTTCACACTTTAGTGCTTTAGTAAAGATATCTGCAAGTTGAGTTTTTGACCTGTAGTACTCCAATTCCATCCTTCATTTGTTCACCTGTTCATGCAAGAAATGGAAACAGGTCTCTATATGCTTGCTTTTCCCATGACATATAGGATGTCTAGCTAAGTCTATAGCAGATTTATTGTCTATCAGGAGCCTCGTTGTGTTCTTCATTTCGAATTTCAACTCATCAATCAATTTCTCCGACCGCACTGCTTGGCATGCCGCATATATTCTGCTTCGCACGAGGAAAGGGAAACAATAGGTTCCTTTGTAGAACTCCATGAGATGGGTGCTCCTCCAAAGAAGATATAACCAGTTTTGCTCTATGAAGCCCGAACACGGACACAGACGAACACGGGGAAACGTCTAAATTGAAAAAATGTAGGACACATACATGGCGATGGGTGTTCCTTCGTAGGTCACGTACTTCGCCCTTCGATGTTTGCACGAACTGAAAACAACGCTTAAAACCTCTCTCTACTCACAGACTAACCGAGCTCTCGATACCATATAGAAACAAGCGTAAGAGACAGAGCTTTTTACAACCCATAGAAGAGATTACTTTGTATAGCAAAGGGGTTTTGTACTTATACAAATAACAGTCGAGCAATAGACTAACAAACTAAAACAGAAAAAACTGTAAAGCAACAAAAAAGACTTTGACTTATATCCTAACAAAATTTAGTGGATCAGGTTGTGTTTTAAGCATGTTAGTTTACTGTGACTCGTTTTAGCTTTTTTTTAATTAAAAATTAAAATAAAATAGTTTAAAATAATTTTTTGTATTATATAATTTAAAAAGTATAAGTATGTAATAATATTGTATTTAAATTATTTATATTTATAAATTAAATTTTAATTATTAATTATAATTGAGTAATTTAATATGTGAATATAATAATTATTTTAATTGTTATTACTAAATTTTGTTATAAGTATTTGAGGTAGAGTATTAGACTCTTATGAGCTAAAGTTCTATCTCTTGATGAGAAAGCTTCAAGTTTTGATTGAGAAAACACTCGAAGATTTAGCTGCGAAAGTATAAAGAGTATGAACTGAGTCTCATAGTTTACTATTAATTAAGTATTCAGTCGTTGCACAACAAGTGCAAAAGTTTTTTTTTTGGAGAATATTGTATGCAGAGATGGTTTAGTGCACTCCGTTGTCGACGATTCATTAACAAAGACTTCAAATAATTCTTTTTTCTTAGATCGATTGTTGTCCTTACAAAGGGTTTTTCCGAACAAGGTTATAATGAGACAATTCTATAAATAAAATATTTTCTTTCAATCGATGTGGAAAATATGATTTTATAATGACTTTTTATAACGGTTCCACCAGTCATAATAAGTAATGTGGAGATATTTTTGTAATAAAATACAAAACATACTATGATTGTTTAAAATCCAATTATAGAAGATGGTGTAGTGACATTTTTGTAATAAATTACAAAGTATAATATGACAATTATAAATCCAATTGGCATAGAAAGTGGTATGTGACATTTTTGTAATAAATTACAAAATATGTTATGTCAAATAAATTTAGAATCGTCATAATAAGTGATGCGATGATTTTTGATTCCTCATTACAATCCTCCTTTATTTTGAATGCTTTTTTTTCTCTTCACACATTGAAGGAATCCTAGATTAGAGGACAAAAATGTGGAACTTGGAGCACAAACCCTTTGGAGTATGAACCTACCATAGATTCTCCTCATAATAGGCCAATCTTTCTCTTAGTTTCCTCACTCACGTTGGCCCTAGAGTTAGCCGATGCTAAAATTGAAATTGACATCGGCTAAACATATCCGACATTAATTTGAGCAAAATATCTACAAAAATGTCACCATGCATTTTTAACGTGGGATTTTACTAAATCTGAGATTTTACTAAATCTGACATGAAATTGGTGGCATTGAAAGTTTTTTTGTATTAATGAACAATTAAATAGAAATAATGAACATAAATATATTGAATGAGTTGGAAAAATAACTACATCAAATAGAGATGATGATTCGTTTTGTCTTGTCTTAGATATTTTTTAACTTTCATAGATACATATATTTTCAATACTATTCCTCTTAATTCGTCTGGTCATTTTACATTCATTACTATATCATTATTTAACTACAAAAACTATTTTGTATTTTGAATTTTAAGGGAACCAAAACAAGTGAGAAAGAGGTAAGAGTTATATACCAATCACCAAATTAATGGGAAATACCAAATAACACGTACTTAACAAAAAAAATATGAAAATAAATTAATATCAATTAAAAATACCCAAATTTATCTATAACAATATATAAAGGGGATTCCCCTTTTTGTGTCCACATTTCAAAATATCCATTTTACCCTTTAAATATAATAATTTATTAAATTTTTAAAAATTGACCGTTACTTTTACAAGATTTTTATAAAATCGGATGTCTCTGTTTCTTCTCTTTGTTATTATTTATTAATGGTTATTCTTTCGTCTTTTTAAAATAATTTAACATGTAACTATTATTTTACCGTTTGTTTTTCTCTGCAACAACATCATTTCATTACTGTTAGTTTCATGAAGTTGTCTTACCTTGCTTATTGGCTTTGCTTTCACACTCACTTTGTTAATGCTATTTATCTTTATTGGACAAAACAAAAAAGGTATTTTCCATTGTTCCTTTTCATTTATGATTATCTCTATTAAATATCTATTGAACGTTCAATTATCCAATTTATGATTATTCGCTTTTCATTTTTTTATTGTTTCAATTTTTTTTTTCCAAAATAACACGTACTTAACAAAAACACGTACACCAAATTAATGGGAAATACCAAATAACACGTACTTAACAAAAAAAAAATATGAAAATAAATTAATATCAATTAAAAATACCCAAATTTATCTTTATAATTTAAATAAGTATGAAAAAATATATTTTTTGAAGCGGTTGCGTAAACCCCTCTAATACAAAATATTATAGTTTTACTTGAATATTGATCTTGCTGTGCACCTAAATTTCCCTTTTTGCTTTTAAAATTTACATTTCTTACAAGTTTTGTAAATCAATTGTCATTAAATCAATTCATATGAATTATGATAGCAAATTGAGTTAAAAATGAATTGGTTTAACTAAGTGTACCTTATGATAAAAAAAGTTAACTCAAAATGGTGAATTAGATATATAATTTTTCAAAATATAATAATAACATTTTTTTATTAAGTGAACTAAGTTAATTTTAAACTATAATAGAAGAATTTTTAAATTCGTTACTATACTTTGAGTTAAACTCAAGGTGGGTCTAATTATCTAATATCTTACATTTGTTTACTTACATATAAAACTATTATCTGTTCATATTGTTAATTTTGATAATTGTTTGTTAGAAAATTTAAATGCTTTTAAGACAGTAAAAAAGTAAAGATATTTTTGGTGGATAATAAACATGTTATTTATCCATTGTGGTTTAGATGACTAATTGCTCTTCGAATTTGTGGGTATAGGAACACGCCATTGAAGCTCATTCAACATTCCACACAGGGGCAGGTAAATGGGTGATTGTTATTACTTTTTGTTTTCACGTTTCTCTTGTGATTATTGGCTTCAAAGATGGTGTCTCGTTGGTTTTGATAGATTGGTTAAAGGCTCGGAGTGGTCATAGGACTACTTAGTAACTAGGTTGGTTTAAGGGGCAAATGGGCATTTTTCTTTTTGCCTGTTGTGTGACAAGATCGTGACTTTGTGTTTTGGTCACCAGGTGTTTGATAAAATGTTTGACTGACAATTGCAATATGTTATTGCTTTGATGCGAAGAAAGTTTGTTGCCAATGCAAATTCCAGTTTGGTTGGTTTGTTTTTGTTGATAGTGGTTTTTTTTTGTCCGGTAAAATGTTTAGCTATGATCAGTGCTTATGTGGTATTTGGTTTATTGCATAAGTTTGCGAGCTGTCACCTTTTCCATTTTGTGGTTTGAATTATAGTATTGGTTTTGTTCATGTGAGAACTATGTTGCACGGGTATGGGGATTGGGTGGTTGTATGCTGTAATTCTGAAATTGTTGATTCCGTTTAAAGTTGTTGTCCTTTCCGTGAGAGGTATGTGGTAAGAAGAAAGCTTTCAGTTTCTCAGGAAAAACACAGAGGCTTTGGGTTGTTGTATTGTAGGTGTTTCAATTTCAGTCACAGAGGCTCTGTGCCTTTTCATCCTCGTCCCTCTCTTTCTATCTCTCTCTCTAAGGCTTTGGCATGGATTGCTTTTAGTCTGTCCTTTAGTATTGATGTGGAAAAGCTGTGTTAGCTACCTGCAGAGTTTTTTCTTGTGCTAATTTTAGTTTATTTTTACAAATTTTTTTAGTGGAGTTAGGGTTTCGTTTTTTGAATATTTTGAGTGACATTTGAATTGCTACTGGCATCCTTCAGAACTTTGGCCATATTGGATGCAATGCTTCACTGGGGAAAATCTTGTTTTTACACATGATGCTGTGTAAGGCTGAACCCTTTTTCTGGGTCTTGTAGTGATTTCTTCTTTTGGATAGAAAACACAGGTTTCTGATTGGAGAATGAACACAATTTTTATGCATTTCAACAAAACAGCCAAGTGCCTAAATCTCATTTCTGGTGATCTCAGATCACTCTGGCTTCAATTCTGGTTAGTCCACTGCACTCTTGCAGAATTTTTGGAAAGTCAGTGCTCCTTACATCTTTGCAGTCAAAATTGTGATATTCCTCATATGATTACTCAATTTCACTAGTTTTTATCTTAGCTGCTATCCTGATCTCCCTAAAAAACTAATCTAGTAGGGTTGCACGATCTTAAGTGTTGAATTAGTGTTATTGATGATCCCTTTGTGCAACTCACAAGGATATCTTTAGAAGTGATTCATCTGCAAACAACCCTTGAACTTTATTTCCTTATATTTTGATATCCATTTATATTTTCTCTATTTTATTTACTTTTTTGAATGCCTGTGCACGTCTGAATTAATAGATAAATTCATCACAGCCCTTAATTATCTTTTCTCCCTGTTATGTCACTCAAGGTCAACCTTTAGGTGTTTAGGTAGATATATGAATATACTGTGGACATGGTCTTAACTCTTAAGCATTTATCTTTGCTTCTCAAAGTAATTAAATACCCATGAAAAAGTGCATCTGATATTAGAGTTTACACATACCGTGGTTAGAGCTTCATAAACTTGACTCGTACGTTAGAATCGTAAACTTGTAAGAGTTTGCTTTGTATAAAAATGTATTAAAATATCTGTCAATAATATAATAATTTAATATTATATGTAATATATTATGCTATAAATAATTTTTGTATTTTTTTACTATTTTTCTATTATCAGTTGATTGTATTATTTAATAGTTTTTTTATATTTTTCTAATATTATTATACTTCTATCATTACTCTTTAGTTGATATATTATATGTATTATGTTCTGCATAAAAGAATGTTTTTGGACTTAAAGTGAGCCCCAACAATCCAAAATGTCAGCAAGAGAAGATTAAAAACACGCATAAACTCTAATAGGACCCAACTCACTAATTTTGTAGCCCAGTCTGGTGAAGACAGTCGAAACTTAAAACGACCTTAGAAAGACACCAACACAATCCTGTATTCCATAGGCTGTAGCAAGCTTCAGCTAGTTAAGAGGGGATTTAGGGTTCCAGGAAACATGTTGAAACAAGCAATTGGCAGAACTTGCAGAACCAGTGCTCATGCTTTTGAAGGAAACAGAGTTTTGCCTTGGATATATGTGCCTTCGTGCTTTTTCCACAATGGACAGGTAAAGTCTCTTATTCAAAGCACAATTTAAATTATTTTTTCAATATTTTTCTGTAGAATTTCCTTTTTGTCTGTTTAATAAATTATAGAATTTGGTTGAATCTTGATTTAAGTTTCCCACTTTGGGGGAAACTTCATTGGTTTATGTGTCAAAAACAAATGATAATGTACACTCGATTTTCATTTTGTTTCAAGTAATATGGTGTGATGGGCATTACTGCCTTTAATTGAAATAATTCCTTTCATAGATAAATTAGATAATCAGATGCTAAGCTTCAAACAAAGTATGAAATCCTGAAGCTTATAAAGTTGTACAGGGTTAAATTGGCCTGTGATAATAAATAATTTCTTTAGCTTTTGCATATAGCTTGGAATGAGCCTAAGTTTAATAGAAGAAATCAAGTTTGGAAGGTCTACTACAGGAGGAATAAAATTCAGTAGTTTAGGTTTGTGACAAACCATAACAGATGATATTATTGTGTGATATTAAAGGGCCCTGATTTTAAATTATTGTGAGGGGCATTGGTTGATAGTTGGAAGGGAAAAGGATCTATGTTGTACAACAGTTAGTTAGAGATTATTCAGCACTAGTGTGAATTCATTGATCCCACATATATGTGTAGTGTAATCAACTACCTAGTATAGTTTTACCATTCCAAGTAGCTTGTGTGGATTTTATCCAATTGAAAAATAAAGTTGAACAAGCCTAAAATGCCAATTTGAGGTGAATCATTTGTGTAGTATTATTAATACTCATTTTTAATTCATTTATTTTATACAGGCACATATGGCACCTAGAAGCTTTTTTGGGGTAGAGGATTTCCTCGATGATGACAATAGTCGACCTTACACATACCAAAAAGGGAAGAAATCAAAGAATCCAAACAAGCACATATCTTTCAAACAAAGAACGATTGCGTACATGGAGCCGTTTACACTTGATGTGTTTATCTCAAAACGCTTTGTATCAGCTTCACTCACTCATAGGGTGACAAGCAAACAGGTTGCAGTTGCTGGTACCAACTCCAAGGACATAAAAGCTGTTCTTAGGTCTCGGTCAGACATACCAGCATGCATATCCATCGGCAAGATTTTATCTGAAAGAGCAAGAGAAGCTGATGTTTACACTGCTTCCTACACTCCAAGGGAAAGGGACAAGTTTGAAGGGAAAATCAGAGCTGTAGTTCAATCACTCATTGATAATGGGATTGATATCAAGGTTTACCTTGATTGAGTTGAGTAGTAACTCAAGATTTTGTGGCTATCAATTTGATATCAATTGGTGATTACTGGTTTGGTTTTGTGGCTAGTTAGTTACCATATGCTGCTTTGATGGATAGGAAGATGGAGAAGCATTGTTTAGGGCTAGTAATTTGGGGAAATTATGCATGAACAAAGAAAGATCTTTCAAACTCGTGCATGCAATATGATAACTCCTGATTTCACTGTAACCTTAGAGGCTAAAGGGGTTTGTGTGCTGCTCAACATTTGTCATCTTCTATTTGTCGTTTCCTCCCTTTCACTTATTTAGCAGTGAGAGGTGTCAAAGTGAGTCAACCTGACTCACACGAGTTGGCCCATTACGGGTTGAACTACAAAAACATCGACTCAAACCGTCTCACTTTTTGGTGAGTCAAAAATTTTGCAATTTTGCAATTCGGCTTGACCCATTACGGATTGATGAGTTGATGGGTTATTTCACTTATGTGTGTGTGTATATATATATATATATATATATATATATATATATATATATATATTGCAATTTATTTTATATATGTATTGCATTGTAATAAGAGTAAATTGACTTAATTTATTTTTTATAACAGTGAAATCAAAGTGTTCACTTAATTCTCGAGATATTATTATAAAAATAGTAGTTAAAGATTTAAGTATCAATGTATATAATTTGACAAACAAATCTATTAAACATCTAAACTATTCAAATATTATTGAACAACATTCTAATATTTAAAAATATGAAATCGTGGACTTATATAATTAGAAGTAGTAAATAATTATAACAAACAAATTTAAAAAAATTGTAAATGATGTATTTAGTAATATTTTAAAGATTTTTATTAAATTATTTTAATTACTAAATCAATATTTATATAAAAGAACTTCTAATAAACTCATTCGAGTAAAGTTACACTTATTTACAATTTTTAAAATATTTGATCGCTCATTTAAATTTGGAAAGATGATTTGAGAGAGTTAGTAGATAAATTTGAGAGAGAAAAGAGAATAAAGAGATATTTTTTATTTCAAAGGATTTGAAAGTGAAAATGAAAAAAATTGAATATAAAGATTGTGAATAATTTCATTGATATAAGAGGTAAAAAAAATGTTTTAATGAATTAGAATTTGAGATTTCAATTTTGTTTTTATTGTTAAATAAATATAAAATAAAATGCATTTAGTTAAAATTAATAAAAAAATGAAACATAAATGATCGTTTTTTAAATTTAAATAAATTAATTATGGTAATAAATTATTAATGAAATTAATATGTATTTGGTTGAAAACAATTTTAATTAAATTTTACATTATAATTAAAAAAAATTATTAAATATTTAAATAAAAAAAATTATTAAATATTTTTGCTAATGACTTTTTTACACACACACACACACACACATATATATATATATATATATATATATATATATATATATATATATAACAAACTTAAAATATTTAAAAAGTTAATATATATTAATAATTCTAAGAGTTTTAAATTTTATTCTTTTAATATAGAAACAAATTAACATATCTTCAAATTCTGTGGACTTAAAATTAAAACAGTTTAACTTAAAATAATTGGTGAACTGACACTTTTATTTACTTATATGCAAAATTGTTCAGTTATTATTCTTAATTTTGATCATTAATCGTGAAAAAACAACTTAGTGTATCTAAAAAATACTTCTATGACTGCACTAAAATAAACATATTAATATCGGAATAAAGAAAACAGTTAAATATTTTAGGAGGCATAGAAGAAAAGAGATACAGAGAAACGCACCAAGAGACTTTGGGTTGGGTCGTTGTTTCAGGCACATCCCTGTTTGCGTTTTCATTTTCATCCCTCTCTTTCGATCTCTCTCTCTAAGGTACTCTCTCTCTCTCTCTATACTTCTGCAACTACTTGTGGTGTGGTTTAGATTATTAATCGCTCTTCAAATTTGTTGGTTGAGGAACACATGAACCTTAATTTGATGAATTTCAGTAGAATATGCGGGTTTTTGTTTCCAATACGTTGATGATTTGCATCTCTAGAAAATGGGTTTTTGTTTAGGTTGTTGAGACGAGGGAGAATGTTTTGGAATGAATTGCTTTTAGTCTGTCTTTTAGTATTGATGAGGAAAAGCTAAGTTAACTACCTGCCGAGCTTTTTTCTTGTGCTAATTTTGAGTTTATTTTGACAATTTTGTTTAGTGGAATTGGGGTTTCGTGTTTTTGAATTGTTTGAGTGGAATTAGGGTTATGTTTGAGTGGAATGGTTTTTGATGGCTTCTCTTTGTGTGCCCACTTCTTAAGTTTCCATATTGTCATGGTTATTCCTCTGCCCATGTTGTACTGTAAAATTTGCTGCTGGATGTGAGAAAATAAATTATTTTCATCTGTTGTATTATGTCGCTGGTTATGCATTTCAGGGATTTCAAGGCATATAATTCTCCTCTGGTTTGTTCCTGGAGTCTTGGTGTGTGGCTTTCTTTTTTTCCTCATTTACTCTGTAAAGCAACAACTTTTTGTGTATATTTTATTCAACTGCTGCAAAGACTGCATTCTGATGGTCTATAAATTGCCCTTTTTATTCTTTTGGTGTAATGTGGGATTGTTCTATGGTCTTATGATTGGCCAAATTATTTTCCTGTCCAATAGGAGGAACTGATTAATGGAAAATACTGTTTTTAAAGGAATGAACTAGAGGATCTTCATTGGTTATTACTATTTGTAGATCTGCTCGCTTTAGTTTGAAAAAGTACTTCATAAGTTAAACATAATTTTGATTGGTCTTGAAAAAACTTTGAATTTTTTCATGTATTAGCTTGAGCTTTTGAATGAAGTGATTTCTTAAATATCGTTGGACCTGATTCGACATAAAGTTTCCATGTAACAAAGTTTTATTCCAAGCATTAGTAAACTGGTTATATTGTTTTTTATTCCTTCAATTCCGGCAGCTTTACATATTAATGCTAGTTATAAAGGTCATGCTTATGCTTATATACAACAACAGTTGTGGACATGGTCTTAACTCTTAAGCATCTATTTTTGCTTCTCAGAGTTTCATGGGTAGTGCCCTTCTGGATTTAAAAGCATTTCTTCCTCTACAGTTTTTCCCATGACTTGGATTGAACTATTTGTCTGACTGGGTAACAGAGTATGTTCTCTTTTGTTTTAAGATGCAACAGTCATCCTTCTTTGGTATTAATTATTACTGTTTGTAGATCTTCTCATCTTAGTTTGAGAAGATCCTTAAAATATGATCTTAATATTCATACTTATCAATTGAACATGATCGCACCACTATAGTGGTGGTTATAATGTGGCCTCTACCAGTTCTGTTTTGTATAGTGTTGTTTTTATTGTATCCAGAGCTGCGGTCATGAAGCTATTGGCAATTTGGTATCCTTGAGAACTGTGGCCATATTGGATGCTATGCTTCATAGGGGAAAATCTTGTTTGTACACATGATGCTGTGTAAGGCTGAACCCTTTTTCTGGGTTTTGTAGCAATTTCTATTTTTGGATAGAAAACACAGATTTCTGATTGGAGAAATATACACAATTTTTATGCATTCCAACAAAACAGCCAAGTGCCTAAATCTCATTTCTGGTGATCCCATATCACTCTGGCTTCATTTCTGGTTAACCATTGCACTCTTGCAGAATTTTTGGAAAGTCAGTGCTCCTTACATCATTGCAGTCAAATTTGTGATATTCATCATATGATTACTCAATTTCACAAGTTTCTATCTTAGCTGGAAACCTGATTTCGCTAAAAAACTAGTTCTGGTAGGGTTGCACAATCTTAAGTGTTGAATTAGTATTATTAGACGATACCTTTGTGCAACTCACAAGGATATCTTTAGATGTGATCCATCTGCAAACAACCCTTGAATTTATTTCCGTCTTCATTGGGACTCTACTCTGTTACTTTACCTGTAAATCTTTTCAATATCATGGTGGAAATCAAATTAGAAAGGCTGCAAAGGTTGAGAAGATAGCAACAACCTTGGTTGAGGTTGGAGTTGGTTTTGAATAGGGAGGAGAAAGTGTGATATGGACTTGGTTATATGGGATGCTTAAATTCTACATCAAATAGGATGAAATATTGGTGTAGTTAAGTGGTTTGGTTCTATTCCCCTTGACATGTAGCTTTCAAGGGTAAGTTTCCCAAGTGCCTGTCAATTGGTATCAAAGCTGGTTGCTAGTGACATGGAAAGGGCTACCTACAAAGGGATGGGAGGGATGGCAAAAATACCCGTATCCGTAGGTATCCGTGGATAAAATCTGTGACTGATAGTTGATACCCGCAGGTAGTGGCCATTGATTTTGGTAGAGAAAGGTTGAGTGATGGGTCATGGAGTGTCAGCCACTGGGATATCAACTCTAGGGACAATGCTATGATATAGATTTTATTATTGTGGGGAGCCTAAGTTGCACATTGAGTAGCATGGGATTTTTGGTGGAGTACTCAAGTGATTTGGTTCTATTGTCTTAATAGCTAGTCCTTAAAGGGAGGGTTCTACAAGTGTTTGTCAGGTGTTCCTCTGAACATGCTTGGAATTTAGGGCCAAAAAGGACTAGAAGGATGGAATTGAAAGGAGGGTACTAGCCAAGTCTAGGTGTCTCTTAAAAGAGTTATTTTTTCTTAATTTTGAACATAAAATTTAATTCATATTATATTTTTATAAAATAATTATATATATATATATATATATATATATATATATATATATATATGTTGGAAGTCCCACGTCGACTAGAAATAAGACAATTTCATAGTATATAAGTGGGGCGCAAACCTCACATTACAAGCTGGTCTTGTGGGGTTGAGTTAGGCTTAAACTTCACTTCTTAACCTGATATTAGAGCCATAGTTAAAGCCTATCCTAGTGAGATTTCTTAGACATATTATTCCACCCGCTATCGGGCTATTACCGGACCACCCATTTCTAGTTCCACGCACGAGATGTATATACCTTGGCGCGAGGGGGTGTGTTGGAAGTCCCACATTGACTAGAGATAAGGCAATTTTATATTATATAAGTGGAGTGCAAACCTCACCTTACAAGCCAGTTTTGTGAGGTTAAAATAAGTTTAATGTCCACTTCCTAACAATATATATACATATTTATGAATAATTTTACTAGTTTTGTAGTGTAATTTTACTAGTCCCACAATTACTACTTTTGTAGTGTAATTTTAATTTGGTATGTTTTATTTATGAATAATTTTTATTTTTGAAATTGTGATGGTTATTTATCTTATATGTGTGTGTATGCACATGTGTCCAAATGTAATTTTATTTTATGTTATATTTATCTTTTTACATTCGGTACACAGTTTATGCATTTATCTTCCTTTTTAATTTCTAATCCTAGGTAGGATCTCAATTTTGACTAGGTTGTTTGTTCCATATTGCTTCTAGTGAGCCCATTCACATCTCAGCTTCATTTCAGTCTCTGTTCTATGTTCTATTCATTACTACAAGTCTCTGATTATTTCCACTGCCGTGATGACTTCAAGATTGTCAGCCTCTAATCGGTGTCCTTTTTCCATTCAAACAAATTCGACCTCCTTTTCCTTTATTTGCAAACCCATGTTTTCAATCTTTTTATATCAGTTTTTTTTTTTTCATTCCTACGCTCTCATGCTCTTGGCAGTCATGTATTTCCTTTATGATTTAACTTCTGCTCTTATAGATTGTCTTGAACTAAAGAACACCCATGTTTTTTTCATTTATAATGTATAATTGTAAAGTATAAATTATTAAAGACTATGATTTTATGTTACATTTTCTTTTCGTTTTTGTGTTTTAGAATTATGTGAACCATATTTTTTAATTCATTATGGAGTTGGTGCATCTGAGGTTGAAGAATATATTCATTGGTTTTGAAGTTTTTGTCTTGAATTTGTTTCAAGCATTAGGTTTAGCCCTTGAGTGAAGTGAATTCTTGAATTATTGTTTGAGTTACTTACTTGACCTATGGAGCTAAACTTATCTTAGTTACTACTATTGTAGGGATTTTCTTGTTATTGTGTATCTTTCACACAAAGTGAGTAATCTTATTTCTAGTGAATAAGAGATACCAATAAGGAACAAATCAATTACTAATAATGGAAAATACCTGTTAAGATATTTTCCTATTTGGTATAATGAAATCATATCATATCTCTTATTTTCTATAATCAAATCATACATATGTATCATGAGTATCTCAACCTGGAGCATACATATGTATCATGAGTCAAGTTTGTTACAAGTGTCATCAACACAAGACCCCTTGAGAGACTTAGGGAACATGTCAACCAATTGGTTGTTGGAGCTGACCAAGTCAACAGTGAGAAGGCTTCACACATCAATATGGTGAAGGTGTGTGAAGATCTTCGAGGAACCAGTTGGCTTAGACTAAGATATTAGTGCCTTTTGGAGAAGGGCAGCTCTGATTGAAAGGTTTTGTCAGACATCTAAGGTTGCAACATCTAAGCTTTGGAGAATCATGACTTTGATACTGTATTGAAAGGATTTGCTTTTAATTGTGCTTCTTGTGAACACATGAATGCCCGCTCTTATTTATAATGAAGAGGGGATTCAATAATAAGGAACAAAATCAATAACCAATAAAGGAAAATATTTGCTAAGATATATTCTTATTTTATGCAGTAAAAGCATATCATATTTCCTATTTAATGTAATCGAAACATATCTTTAACAGTTACTGTCAGTCTTCTGCGATTGAAGTTTTTTATTTGGAGTGTCCTGTTTTAGCAGTTAGTTCGTGGGTTCTGACATATGTGGAAGTTATATATGCTTGCTTAAGCCATTATTGAACAATCAATTTAGCTCGAGATTCTTTTGACACCTCTTTACCCCCTCCCTATTTTCTTCTTAAATTAGCCTCCTTAATTGAATTACTGTTGCTTTTTGTTTACTGGTTTCGGTAACATTTACCATTTTGAGATTTTTCTACTCCAGTACCTGTATAATATGGGACAAAACAGGAAGAATAAAAATCCTGAAGAGGGGACTTCTAATCCTCAATCATCAGAAAAAGTTGAGGATACTAATCCTGCTGAAGGATCTAGTAAACCAGAGCCGAGTAACAAGAATACTCCACAATCACTGAAGGCTAAATCTAAAATTGGTAAGAAAATCAAGGGTGCTAAGTTAAAGACCCCGATAAATAAAGGTCCTCAACAGATTGGGGGAAAGAGAAGGCTTGGAAAGAACAAAAAAGTAGTGGGCAATAGTGATGAACTGCCAAAAGATAAGACTGAAGAGAATGGAAGGAATAATGAGAAGGAAAGTCAACATAGGAGCATCATTAATGAAAGAAGTCATACTGAGAAGAGACATCGGGCTGAAAAAAATAAGATCATTAAGGTTGACAGGAGTGAACAGAAGCAGAAGAATAGAGGGTCGGAACGGGGTGCTGGTAGTAGAATAAACAAAAATAATCATAGTGGTGCAGACAATACCAATTCCCGGGAAAAACAGAGAGAAAAATTTGCTGGTTTCATCTTTATGTGCAGTGGGAAGACAAAGCCCGACTGTTTCCGCTATAGCGTCATGGGTGTTTCAGCTGCTAAGAAAGATATTGTTTTAAGTATCAAGCCTGGAACTAAGCTTTTTCTTTATGATTTTGATCTGAGGCTGTTGTATGGGATTTACAAAGCTTCATCTTCCGGTGGTATGAAACTTGAACCCCGAGCTTTTGGTGGTGCCTTTCCTGCTCAGGTTACTTGCTCTCATCTACTTTTCCTATCTAATTTGTCCCAATGTTGTCTTTTTTTATTATGGATCATGTGCTGATGGTACAACCTTCAGGTGCGGTTTAATGTTGTTTCTGATTGTTTTCCACTACCGGAGAGCATTTTCAAGAAGGCGATCAAGGAAAATTACAATGAGAAACACAAGTTTAAAACAGAGCTTACTGCTCGACAAGTGAGAACCAAATATGCCTCTGGTGGGCTATTTTCAGTTCCTTTTGTTCTTCATCATTGATATATTCAAATGTCACATTTCAGGTTAGGAAGCTCACTGAACTTTTCCGACCAGTGGATGTTCGTTCAGGCTTGCAGCCTGCTCGCTCCCCTCCAAAAGCAATAATTCACGATAGGAAGGCTCTTGACGATGTTAGGGGATCATGGTCCCATTTGCATAGGGAAGGTGATCCCTTAATAGAACGGCAAGAGGGGGTTTCTCGTGATTTATTTCTTACTGAGAAGAGTTACCGAGCTTATGGTCTCCAAGGAGATAGAAGGAATGTGATACCAGCCTCTGATGTTAATCCCTCACTGGATCCTTATGAGAGGGATTATGAAAGAGATCACCTTCATCATGTGGACCCTCTATACCGTACAGTTGTTCCTTCCCACAGAGAAAGTCTTCATCTAAATCGTCGTCATTTGAATGAGAGTGAACATCAGACCTATTTGCGTGGTGGGATTTCTGAACACGCAGATGATCCCTATAACCCGTATCACCATGGTGCTTCACCAAGGGATCCATATTTTCCATCTAGAGAGGAAATCCCTTCAGGCTCCTATTTGGCTGGGGGAAGAACCTTGATTCAAAGTGATAGCTTGCAAAGGAGAGAGGCTGTTCAGGATAGGCTTTACTCAACATATTCTGCAGCTGATGCTTTGTCTGAATACAATCGGATGCAGCACTATCAGGATAGTTTGGAAGCTACTGCGGTGCCAGTTTCATCCCGTTACTCTTTTGCTGGTCCTTCATATTCACTTCGCTAGATCAAACAAGCTCTTCTGAAATCTCCCTTTATAATATGTTCATTAAGATTACCATCTATTATGGTGACTGACTCAATTTCATTAAAAAGAACTGTACCAATCCTACATACTTTTTCGGTTAGGCAACACTCTGATTTGGGAAAGCGTCATTTATTCACTGTGTTTGAGATTTGATGTGCAAAGTGCCATTGATAATCAATGATAATTTTCCTCGCAGACCCCAGTTGCTTTGCAACTTTCACAATTTGTGACTTGTGGCTAATTGGCATGTCATTTTGCTGCTTTGGCAGATAGGGAGATAAGGAAGCAGCATTTCAATTGATTCTTTAGGATCTGTTTGGACACCCTGTATGAATGTGGATACTCTGTATAATTTTCAGTGTCTGTCCTAAAAAAATGTATTATTTTGCCAATGTTTTCATGGCCAGAATGGTTAACAAGTGAACAAAGATTAGGTTTTTATGTTTAGTCAGACCTTCTGATGATTGCATCTTCCGAATCACATTGGTTTTTAATGTTTTTAAATGATATAGCTGATTTAAATTTGATCACCTGTGAACTGTATTGAGCTTGGGGTGTGGTGTTAATAATACTGAACCCGCTTTGGTATTACGATAATGGTTTTAGTTGGAGGGTGAAAAGTAGAAATAGAGAAAGATAGTTTTAATTTTGGCTTGTTGGGTAGGAGGGAAATGTGGAGTGAATTACGAAGTGAGTTTCACAAGTATTTTTTCCATCTTGATCTTTTCTCTATTTCCTTTTTTATTAAACACCTTTAACTTTCAGTCTATTGTTTACTTATTTTCACTTTTCTATCATTTGCTCTTTTATCAAGTAGGGCAAAGCTTTATTGTACAAATTTTGACACTTTGGAGTATACTGTATACACCCCATCCACTCAAATATGAGAGGGGCCTCACCCTTTTGTAAATATCTTAACATTGTGTTTGGTTTGGATAAAGAATTTTAACAATTTCAAGAAATTGAAATACATGATATTTGAAATATTTATAATTGAATTCTTTTTATTTCTTAAATAGTTTATTTGAATAAAGTAATTGAATATTTTAAATTTAATTTTCTTGTTTGGATAAATCAATTTAACTTCTCTTTTAAGACAAATTTATTTTAAAAATATTTTGATAACTCGACTCTACTCTATTTTTTATTCTAAGTTTACTTAGTTTGACTTTTGGCTCAGGTCAACTCATCTCGAGTTGTCTTGATTGTGAGATCCAGATAATGCGTCTTAACTTTTAACTTGGATTGACTGTTCTTTATCTTGGATTTGAGACGACTCATCTTGACCTTTGACTTAGGATGACAATGCTTGACCTTTTAGTCGAGTCGACTTGTCTCGACCTTCGACGCAGGCCTAGTGGTTATGACCTCTGGTGTAAACAAACTCGTCATGACCTTCAATTTAATGAGCACATATCAATCTTCAGTCTAGGCTGACTCATCTCAACATTCGTCGTAGGTCGTATTGGCTTGACTTTCAACCAAGTCGAATAGGCTCAACTTTTGACTCGAGTCGAATAAACTTGATCTTCTTTTCTAGCCGAATCGACTCAACCTTTAGTATGGCTGAATCTTCTCAACTATCGGCCCGGGTCAAATCTACTCAACTTTCAGCCTGGGTCAAATCTACTAGACTTTTGGCTCGAGTTGAATTTACTCGACCTTCGACTCCGAGCGAATCTACTCGACAATTGGTCTGGGCTGAATCTGCTCAACCTTCAGCCTAAGTTGAATTTGTTGAACATTTAGCCTAAGTCGACTCAGGTCGACCTTTGGCCCAAATCAAGTAAGCTGACATTCTGCTAAGATGAGTCGGCTTGACCTTCGATTCAAGCCTAGTCAACTCGACTTTCAGCCTAGGCCGAGTTGGCTTGTCTTTCGACCTAGGTTGAGTCTACTTGTGCTTCAACTTGGACCTATCCAGCTTGACCTTTGGTTTAGACTGAGTCGACTCAACCTTTAGCTTCGGCTTGAACCGACGTGTCTTAACTTTCACCTTGAATTGACTTATCTCAACCGTCTTGAGCCGAGTTGTCTTGAACTTTGGTTTGGCCGACTTGACAAGATCTACGAGTTGAACAAATCTGACAAGACCTTTAGTCATTTCCTAACTAGTTTAAATTGAAGGTCAAATTGGAATGTTTTGATTTTTGGCTCCGATCGACCCGACTCGATCTTTCTAGCCATTTTCTACTTCCAACGTTGATTCTTCACGTATCAACAATTGGATGTGTATGTACTAATTAAGATAGAGTTTTCATATCCAAAAAGTAATGTCATCCTTTCCATTGAATTGGTTGGATCCAAAACTGAAGTCAATAGAGGCAAGGGTTTTCCTTTCTGCACACATCACATGTTTTGTAAATATTTTAAATAACGTAGAATAGACATTGTGAAAGTATGACATTTCTTGTTATGAAATCTATGCTCCAGAAGAACAACAGTTTTATCTAAAGTTAGTTTAAGAATTTTGAAAACATTTAAAGAATAAATTAGTGTTGGCTGAATTCTGATTCTATTGAATGTGATAATTTTGTTTGTAATATTATTTACTTAAAGAAAATGAAAACTTAATACCTGACAAGAAATATATCGTGTGAAATTGAATTAAATTTAAGGTTAAGAATTTAAAAGTTGTAAACAAAAAAGCACGTTATTGAAAAGGTTAATTTCACTGATGGTAAACAGTGGTATCAATATCATATGATTACGTCGATGTACTGAGACTGTTTTAGAAAGAAAGTGCATTTTTTTTAAGAAAATTATGAAAAAAAAATTATAAACAATTTTCATTGGATAAATTTTCTTCTTTCCTAGATGAATATTTCATTCAAAAAATTTAGCTCATTAAGATTTCGGTTGTGTCTTCGAGTTACAAGAGGGAAACCTAAATGATTAATATTTTACGATTTAATTATTAGTTAGGTTCTTATATTTGACTCAATTAATTAAGTTTTTATTTTTGTATATATATGATTATTTTCAATGAATTAGAATTAATTAAGTTTTTATTTTTGTATATATGACTATTTTCATTGAATTAGAATTAATTAAGCTTTTACTTTTGTATATATGATTATTTTCATTAAATTGAGATTAATGTCGATCGATAATGTTACATGTCAAAATCTGAATTTGTTACGTGACAAAATTTAAATTAATTTTTACTTGTGTCACATGTCAAGATTAAAATAGAATCTCAAATAGAAGATGATTCAAATTTTGACACGTAACAATTATATTTTGAACATGTGGTATTTTTAAACATTGTTTATGTTAATTTAACAAAAGAAATCACATTGAGTATTTTTACAAAATTAGAAACTTAATTGAGACAGTAAAAAATGTAAGGAGCAAAATGAATCAAAGATCAAAATATAAAATTAAATTCTTAATTAATTTTTTTAAGTGTCTTTTTTCCAAACTGACATGCTATTCACGATCATGAGAGTTCATGCTAATCATCTAAGGTTACAAAAGCCTTAATTAGTTATAAGTTCTTCATAAATTTAAGAAAAAGATAATTGAAAATTTTGTTTATTGAATATTTAAAAGTTATATATTTTTTATTATTTGATTTTGTTATCAATTAAGATGATATGGTATTAAATGTTTATGTGTCTTTACATGAAAAATAAAAATAATATGATTAAAGTTTAATTTTTTCATAAATTTAAATATTTTAATTGAATCTTTATTAATAATTTTTCTTTTATGAAATGTCTAAAACCTTTTCAAATTGAGTGTTTACCTTGTATTGAAGAGATATAATTATTTGAGTGTTTACCTTGTATTGAAGAGACATAATTATTTGATGTTGCCATGTTAAACATAATATCACAAATTACGACAATAATGAAAACATAATTAACAACTTATTTAAGAACAAAGTTCGGAAATGTGGTGATTTTAAAGTTAGATCGGATAATGTTGTCCACTCACAAATTAATAAGGAGGACAAAGACCTAATAACAAGTAGATTGGAGGAAATTACGGCAACTACATGGACTGTGAAAGCAATAAGAGTTCGAGATTGGATAAGTTAATTTTAACTTTTGTAAACAATTTTGTGATGTTATCAAAATGGATGTATTGAGGATGCAATGCTTATTTTATTACTTGAATCCCTAAGGTTGATAATTCGCAAGGCCCAAAAAAGAGTATAATTTGATATCTTTAGTAGGGAGCATGCACAAAATATTATCCAAAATCATGTAAAAAAGAAAGTATAAAGTTCTCCATAAAATCATAGATTATAAACAATTTGCATTCATTGAGGGTAAAGGAATACTTAATAGTGTGGTGGTGGTAAACGAAGTGATTGATGAGGTGAGAAGGAAAAAAAGTTGTATTATTATAAAGGCAAATTTCGAGAAAGTACATGACTCAGATAATTGAGAATTTCTCTTCTATATGTTAGAGATATTGGATTTTTGTCCCAAATGGGTTAGATGGATTAGGGCATGTAGAATCATCAACTATTTTTGTTTTAGTTAATGAGAGAGTCCACAACAGGGCAATTTACATTCACTAAGGGACTAAGGCAAGGGAACCCATTAGCACATTTTTTTGTTTCTTATAGTTGAAGAAAAGTTGGCTAGCGTCGTTAGACTAGTTGAGAGTAAAGGATTGGTGGAGATTAGGGTGGGCCAAAAAAAGATTCTAGTGAGCATGTTTCAATTTGCAAATAATACTATTTTTGTATGCAAAGTGAAAACACAAAATATAATGGTCATAAAAAGTATGCTTAAACGTTTTGAAATTGCATTTAGTTTGAAGGTTAGTTTCAAGAAATGGAAGATATGAAACTTAGGAGTATAGGTTAGTATAGCTCAAAAATTCTCTGCCATTTTGAATTATAGTATAATTAAAGTTCCCTTCATTATATTTGGGTTTACCTATAGGACAAATCATACAAGGTTAGAATTTTGGCATGGTCACAAAAATTAGAAATAGGATAGTTTTATGGAAAGGTAAGAATATATATTTTTTGTTTGTAGAGTCATTCTCATAAAATTAGTTTTATCTATCATTCCGCTATATTAATTTATCTTTGTTCAAGTTGCATGTTAGTGTGGAATAAACAATTAAGAAAATGCAAAAGGACTTCTTATGGGGATGGGGTCAAGAAGGAAGGAAAGAAGATTGCATGAGTGAAGTGGGATTCTATCAGTAAGATCAAGGAAGATGGTGGTCTTGGAGTAAAGGATTTGAAATTGCTTAACATGGAAAAGTGGAAGTGGAGACTTAGAAAGGAGGATAAGTGGTTATGGAAAGATATTCTAGATTAAAAGTATGGATCCTGGAGAGCCTTAGATGAAATATAGGAATCAAATCATGAGTCTTGGTGGTAGAGAGATATTAGGAGAATATGTGGAGGAGGAGAAAATGATAATTAGTTTGGTAGTAATTTGAAAGGGAACATAGGCGAAGGTAATAAAATAAGGTTTTGAAAAGATGTGTGGATGAGTGAAATGGATTTAAAGGAGAATTATCCAAAGTTACATTCAAATACAATCTTAAAGGAAGACACATTAGGTGATTTTGGTATTTGGAAAGATGACTAGTGGTAATGGTCTATACCTTGGAGAAGAGAGTGGTTTGAGTGGGAGAAATCTATGGTCATTGAGTTGGAAAAAGAGTTAGAAATGATAAATTTATGCAGAGGAAAGGAAGATGAGTTGGTTTAGAGGGATGATGAAACACAATAATACACGGTTAAATCGGCCTACAAAAAACTAAACTTTCAAAATCGTGTTCTAGGTGGGTTTAAATATGATGTGTTGTGGAAAACTAAAGCATGGTCATCTGCTCAATTTTTAGCACGGAAATTACTCATTGATAAAGTGGCCACTAGAGATAATTTATTTAGTAGAGGGATACTGTTGGGAAGTAGCACATGTGTTTTCTGTGATAATACTATTGAAACTATAAGTCATCTCTTTTTTAACTACAAGGTGGCAACACACATTTGACAAATTTGTGACTTATGGATAGGACAATCTTTTGTTTATCACATTAGTGCATAAATACATTTTAGCAAGTTTAACCTAATAGGGATTAGTAACAAATGTAATCAAGCTTGACGATGGATTTGGATGGCTATCGTTTCAAGTATTTGGACTCATATAAATGATGTTATGTTTAGAAATGTCATAGTTGATGCATAGGAGGTTTTTATGTTAGTCCAAACTAGAGTATAAACCCGAATCACAGATAAGTACCTAACAAGTGTTTATGTCTTATTTCATGCATATTGTCCATTTAAAACAGCCAAAACATAACCTATGGTACTCTATCAATTTACTTTTTGAGTTTTTACTAATACTCGAGAGTTTTCACCAAAAAAAAAAGAAAATAAAAAACTTTTTTTGTTTTATGCAATGTTTCACCTAATGCAGGTTCTTGGTGGAAGTGGAGGAATGTTTGATAAGAGGAGAGGTTGTCATATTTTAAGTTCCATATTTACTTACGAAGGTTTATGTTCGCAATATCTCCTTAGGAGTTTTATTTTGATTGACATTGTAGGAAAGAGGTGTCTATGAGGAAGTTGGTCTTTGAACTTTCTTTTTCTCTTTTATTTTATTTCTCTTTTTTCTTTTGTTTTCGTTATAAGGATAAACAATCCTATTGCCTCTCTTTAATTGTATTTGTTATTAATATTATTGTTAAAAAAAACCTTAAATATCTTTATGAAAAAATATAATTTTGTTTCTTTTAGATTAAATATTAAAAAAAATATAACAAATCATATGAAAATACCAAATTATTTTATTTCATTTGACAGTAAAATTAAACAATAAAAATTTAATTAAAAATATTTTTTAATATTTAATAAAATACTTTTTAATAAAAACTTAATTAAAAATGTCCAAATTTATTTATGATTTGAAAATGAATTATATAATATCTTTTAGAGGACTTCTGTTATTAGCTACCACTATAACTTTTATTCCCAATTTTATATGATTAATATACATTTTTTCCACATCAACATGTTAACTTCTTCTTCACAACTATACTTTTTAAAAGTATTTATATATTCCTAGTAACTCTATTTTATTTGTTACTAGTATGATAGTTCCTGTCCTACATAGGGACAGAATCCTTCTTAGGGGCCACTTTTATGTTACAAACATATTTATAAAAAAATTTATAAACTATTTTTAAATGTCTATATTATTAAGTTTTTAGGATGTTGATAGAAAACATATTTAAATCAAAATAAAATTAAATACATTTTTTAAAAACTTAAAATAAAAAATGTTTGTAATCAGTTTTAGGCATCACAAAGAAAATATGATAAACTTGGAATTTATTCATTTAATAATAATAATAATAATAATAATAATAATAATAATAATAATTTTTAGAGACATGTCTTACTATTTATGTTGTAAAGAAAAAGGAATTTTATTGACACTAAATAAAATATTTTCAAAGTGTGTCACGAGAATATTCACACACTGAAAATAAATATTTTATGATTTGAATCTATGGTATCTAACTAAAAATATTACTATATAATTTTTAAAAAGAAACATCCAAAATATCCTTCTCTACTTTAATAAGAGAAAACAATATTTTGATTTAATAATGTTTTAACTTTATCCTATTAAATTCTTCAAAATGAAATAAATATGTTTTTATGCGTATTGGTTGGTGGGCTATTCATTGAAATATAAAAATATGAATTTTATTTTATTTTTCCAACTTTGCCAGAATTACAAGTATTAATTTTAAACACGACAAACGATTTAATTCATTTACTCTTTTTTTTTTAAATAAAATGACTAATTTATCAAATTGAAATAATAGTATACCAAAATCAAGTTTTGACAAATGTAAGAAACCAAAAAGTAAACTTTTTTTCTTCATTCTTATATTTTATTATCTATTTCAATTATGGTAAAGAATCTGATTATTCGTCTGTAATAAGATTTCTCCATTTGAATAATTTTTATCTCTTATTGATTGATATTCAAGTTTTAGAAAACAAAAAAGCAAAATAAATTTGTTATTCATTCTTGATCCATAAGATGTTGAGAAGGGACATGAAATATGAGAAATAGTTGATTTCTGAAATGGTACCAACAGAATATTCAAATCTCAAATTCATGCACTAATCAAATCAACCAATATGAAGAAAGGAGAAAATTTCATCAAAGATTTGATTTTACCTATATAACTATAATATATGGGAATATGTGTCAATTAATAAGTTATGTGGTGAATACATAGTGTGGATAATTCATCCTAATGATGCATTTTATAACTCAATAAAATAAAAAATTAAATTAGATATGGGTTTTGTTAGTATATGATTCATTTTAATAATAAATTTAATTAGTATTTAATTATCCTTTTTTAAAATAATTTATGCAATACATAACAGTAATTACAATTAATAACTAGATAAAAGTATATTTTTAAAGTTATCTTAATGTTTATGGAATTAACACCATGAAAATGTTAATTTATTTTTTTTTTTTGAAATTTTATCAAACACTTAAAGAAGGCAAAATAGATCAAAATTAAATATATAGTAAGTTACTATTAGAGTTAAACTTAATTGAACTTCATTCTTATGCATATAATTCGATGTATCTCCAATATAATGTTAAAATTAATCCACTAGTTTACTCAAACATTAATTTCCTAGTAGGATGAGTTAAGATTTTTTTATTATTAAGATTGAATTCCTTAAACATTATATAAAGAAATATACTTTGACACTAATAAGTCAAATTCTATTCTATATAAATTTCTTTCGTATTATGCTTTCATTCTATATTATAAAAAGATATTTTCTAATACTCAATCAAATGTCAAGCCATGAATGATCAAATCACAGTAAACATTAAGCATATAAACAAAATACTAACATATGAAAATACATGAATATATATAAAAAATATTATTAATTATATGACAACTTAGTTGTTATATATAATTCCAATAAAAGGAGTGTAGTTCTTCATTGTCATGTAGAACACAAAAAGAAAATATAAATAATGAAAGAATTTAGATTTTTTTTCTAGAAAACCAAATGATATTCAAAACACTTTTCTCACTTTAGACAAAACATTAACTATTCTTTTCTCATGGAAAAAAATAGACTTAAATACATATTTTGTTTCTACTTTCGTTGTGTTTCTTCAATTAAGTTCTCATCTTCGTTTTACGTTCAATTAGGTCTCCATTTTTGTCAAATTTTAGTTAATTTGGTTCTTTGTACTAATAGTGTTAAAATAGTTAACATTTTTTAACAGTACATTTCACGTGTCAGTTCCTCGTTTTTTTTTTGTTTTTTTTTTAATTTTTAATTTTATTTTTTTAAGTTCAAACAAATTGTTCATGTGTCAAGTCACAATTGTGCCACATGTCAATGTTAGTGTCACGTGTCACATGTCAGTTTGTGGTTGTATTATTTCTTTGGTTAAATTACCCTTTTGGTCCCTCTATTTGTCGTGAAATTTCATTTTGGCCCTCACGTTTTTCATTGTCTCAATTTGGTCCTCATTTTCTTAAAAATGACTCAATTTGGTCCTCACCGTTAACTTTGACCATACGGTGTTAAAGTCAACGCCATGTGTCAATTTCTGGTTTTTTTGAATTTATTTTTTTGAAATTTTTTTGAAATTTTTTCTTTTTGACACGTGTCACTTCACAGTTCTGTCACGTGTCAAAGTGACTCAATTTGGTCCCTATATTTGTTTTTAGTTTCAATTTAGTCCCAATTTTTGTAAAAATGAAGCAATATTGTCCTTCCTCAAATTGACACTAAATTTACTTTTTTATAAATTTTATGGTGATATTCTTACTAAAAATTAACGTTTTTATTAAATATTTCTATAAATATTTTAAATTAACTTTAAATTCTACCCAAAACATTAGACTTTGATTTTGTTTTGAACTTGAAATTTAGTTCCTAAATTTATGTGTGACAAGTTATTTGATTTTTAATCTTTACCAAGTTTGTATAATATGATACACTTGATGCCTTTATATAT
>Ga0214543_1001973_pt1 | contig 40303 bp, 9 predicted proteins | sample CNSS2metaG_FD_160094 | JGI IMG/M metagenome (GOLD analysis project Ga0214543, IMG submission 160094) | Root nodule microbial communities from cowpea collected in UCLA plant growth center, Los Angeles, California, USA - CNSS2 | ecosystem: Host-associated > Plants > Roots > Nodule | place: USA...
TCTTCCAACAATTTGTAAGCTCTCCAGACAAATGATTGCCAGAGATGTCTAAGTAGATCAAACTGCCTTTTCCATTCAACATCTTATGATCACACAAGAGAGGAAAAATGCTTCCAGATAATGAGTTATTGGATGCATCGAAAATGGCCACATTAGATGATAATCGAGGCAGGAAACCTTTTAGATCATTTGATGATAGACTAACGAATGAAGAGTTCAACAACACATTTGACAGGTTCCCAACTATCATATTGTATTCTAAATCGAGATTAGTCACTCTTGATACAAAATTCCAAAACTTGCTTTTGGCCACAAATGATGAATCAAAAATAGATAAACGTTTAAGATACCTCTGCGTATACAACCACTCTGGAAGGTTAGGACCTGCAAATTCGATAACCAATCGTTCAAGTTGAAAAGGTGGAACCCATTGCGGATCACAATCAAATACTAATGGTGGTGATGAAAACATAATCAATACCTTTAATTTTGACAATTTGGAAAAATATCTCTCAGACACAACTCCCGTGAATTGGTTTGAACTAATACTCAAGAGAATTAAGGATGATAGATTTCCCAAATTTGGGGGAATGGATCCAGAAAACATGTTACCTTTAATAATAAGATATTCTAGATATTGGAATTTGCCAAACCAACTAGGAATGGGTCCGTCCAAATTATTCTCTTCCAAGTTCAAGTATTCTAGTTGCTGAAGATTTAACAATACCTCAGGTAAGTGGCCTCTTAAAGAGTTGAACCCAAAATCTAAAACATAGATACCACAACTAAGATTGAATAACCATTTAGGCAACTCTGAGCCAAATTCGTTGTTAGAAAGATCAAGAACGTTGAGTGCAGTAAAATTAGCATGTGGAAGAGATGGACTAAAGTCTTTAAGTTGACAATTAGACATCAAGAGTACTGAAAGTGACGGAAGCATAGTCATTGATTGAAGCCAATTAGTTTCCTTGTGAAGATCAATTCCATTGAGGGCGAGATATTCCAAGGATAAAATGCGAGAGAGCCATCGAAGATTATTGATGACAAGATTGTGATTAAATGCTAGATTAAGATGACGAAGAGACGAGGAGTTGTCACAGTGATGAAAATGAGAAACTACAGACAGGTTATGACAATTCTGATGCATAGAATCGAATGGAACAGCTAAGAAGTCATTATTTTGCAAATTGAAGTAATTTAGAAATTCCAATTCCACCAACAATAAGGATAGGTAAATAGAACCTGTGAGACAGTGTGATTTATCTGGTTTGTCAACGTAAGTAGTTGCAATTGGTGTAGAACATGGGAGACTGAGCCCAGTGACTCTACCTGTGATGTTATCACACTTAACTCCTCTCCACTCACAATAACAATCTTGATGAGGGTTCCATGAAGAGAGCACACCAGATGGATCTATTACTCTTTTCTTGAAGTTTAAGAGACCCAACTTGTCTTTCTGGTCACAACCAATATTGAAATTGCATGTTCCACTACTTAGCATCAGCATGCAGAGTAACCATGCAAAAATTGCTGCTTCTCGAGAGGAAAAGACATTCATTGCTGCCAGAAAGTAAGGAACAAGGGTTAGGATGGTTTTAACTTCATCGAGGGGACATGTATTTAAATTAGTGGTGATACGTTTACTTTACGCCACAACTCCATAATAATAATATTTTAGTTATATTTATTTTTCAATTTAAACTTCTATTATATATTGTTATCTATAACAATATATAAAGAAATTCTCCTTTTTGTGTCCACATTTTAAAATATTAATTTTATCTTTTAAATATAATAATTAATTAATTTTTTTAAAATTGACTATTACTTTTACTGGCTTTTTCTAAAATTGGTTATCTCTCATTTTTTCCTTTTTTTTTTTTTTTTTATTTATCAATGATTATTCTGTCATTTGTTTTAATATATTTCACTTTATTTTTAATAAATATAATTTTAGTTTATATATTAACTTATTAACATCACAATATTATCACCTCTTGATATAATATCACGTATATTTAAAAAATTATACACACAAACGCGATAACGTCTGTTTTTATGTTAGTATTATTAAAGAGGATTCTTAACCGTGTGTTTTTTTGTGTATTTTTTGAAAAGGGTCAAATTACTATTTCTCCATTTAAATTGTTTAGAGTTTCTTCTTCAAACCGAGGATGTACAGTTGTATCTCCACATCTCTTTTTTAATAATAAAAAAGTAAAGACAATTAAAAAATTGATATAAATATTGTTACCAAAAAAAAATATATATTATTGTTATAAAAATATTTTATTTTTTATTAATTGTTATAGTTATTTAATAAAAACACCTTTAATTTATTACACATCATGAAACTAAAAATTAGTTATGTAAGATAAAAATAAGAAAAATAAAAGAATAAAAGAAATGTAAACGAAAATATGAAAACCAATCACAAATAAAATTTTGTGTTCAAGGACAAAATATATTTAATCAAGGTTACCACGATTTCGATACGAAATTTCTTCAATCCGACCAACCAAATGGCAACGCTGGCTGATAAAATGTCTTCCTACGACAAAGATTTTGGATCATGAACCAAGAAGACGTTTGTACTAAGACACTTTTAAAGGATTTTTTTTAAATTATGTAAATTTGATATTATTTTTTTTCATATTTAGTGTGATTCTATGAGTTTTAGAAAAAAACTTAAGAATTATTGGTTCTCAAAATTTGTTTTTTTTTTAATTTCCTTGATAAAAGGTAAGCCCTTATTTTTATCGAAATGAAAGTCACCTATTTTACACTTTCTTTTAGTATTTTGAATGAAATAAATGTATTTTAAAAATGATTAAATGCCAATCATATACTCAAAATATTTTCGGAAATATGATTCCGATAATAAAGTATATTTATTTCATTAAAAATAGTAAAAGAAATTTATACCATCGAAATAAATTGCAGTTTGGTTTAATTTCAAATATACCAATTGCAAATTGAATCCAAAGATTCAGTTAAAAAAACAACTATTCAATTAAATATATAACAAAGCTGTTTATTTATTTATTTTTTCATTTTTGAATTAATTTTTTATCCACTAATATTTAAATACTCCTACTTAATTATATTTTTAAACGTAGGGATATTTTTAATAAAATATAAACATAAATAAATTTGTAGTAAATTCATCGTCTTTCCTGTCTTCTACTTCTACGAAAAAAAATTGAAATTAGGCGCAGTTTCTTTAAATCAATATCACGTTTTGACTGTTTGAAACGTGCAATAAACTCTACGTTGAAGATTTGGTTGTTCATTCTAAAGGAGTCCTCTCTGGTCCATTATTTTTGTAGTTTCTACAACGGAAGACGTGTGTCCGAATAGTGTGCCTTTAATTCCACATGGAGGAACTTTGTGTCCTCTTTTTTCTCATTTTAGGTTACTCTCCATTACACCAATGTGTGGTGAAATAGGTGGGGAATTTACTTTCTAATCTTTACTTTTAGGATAAAAATTTATCATCATTATTGACTCCATATAAAAAAGTATATATGAAATTTGTATCATATATTTATTGGATAAAAAGTTTACTCGTATATTTTTATCGATTCAAATATTAATTAAATATTTTTAAAATAAATAAAAAACACAACAAAGAAAATGTAATATTATACATTTAATGTCAAAAACACAAAAAAATAATTTTATTATATAAATACATATTATTAATTTTAAACTGAAATAAGGATAGAAGAAAGATGAATAATTTTTTATGATATAATTTTAATGTGTTGGTAACTCTAGAGTTTGATAAATTGATTAGACAGCACTAAGTCACATTTATTTGTCCGGATCAATTACGACCGGTAAGTCGTCGCCCAACGCGTACTCACTTTTGAGTGAGAATTGGAAAAGTGGTTCTGCTATTTCATTACTAATTCCATACGGACTAATCATTGTGTAGAAAATTAGTGACAGTCTACATGTGGAAAATTTAACAAGTTGGACGCGAATTTATTAATATATTTTATATATACTTCTTCTAACAGTGAGACGTGGCTGTGTTACATAAATTGTGTACTTTGCACAAAAGGATATGATTAGAGATTGTACTCCAAAACATCTCAACACCATCAATAAATTTGATCTAAAACCAAATTAAATTTGATCAATCCATCAATCTCCAACATAAATAAGATAAAACATTAATTTTTCCAAGTTCTACGTGTCATAACATTCTTAAAGTAATGAGATAAAACCAATCCAAATGTTCATTTAGTCAAGCATATTAATCCTACAAAAGAAGTTACAATAAATCTCTAAACTTGGATTAACTTTACAAAAAATCAATTCATCATAATTCATGAATGTTCAACTCAATAATTAAATTCTATGTCAAATCCAAAATCTACTAAGTAAAAAATAATTGCTCCCCTTTCGTTCCATCTTGTGCTCCTTAAATAAAATTGAATAATCTAGAACACTTCAGAAATTACTAACTTTCTATCAATATCTTGATTCACAAACATAACATATCATTATATTCCTATAATAGTATACTAATCTATTCAATTTAAATCATGTGTGCAAAAAAACCATATACATGTGTAAACTATGGCTAAAAAAATGAGAGAAAACCAACTATAGATGGCTACATCAACAACCCAAAGAATTATCTGTCTGTAACGGACGGTCTTTGGCTATTTGTCTTTGGACCGTCTCACGATGATCTAGTTAGGAATGACGATAGACCATACGGTGCATATCCTATCATAAGAATTATTGTCTTCTAAACTCTCAATGTAAAAACTGTGTTACTATGTCGTATCTGAGCCAATCGAGGTAGAATGTCTTCTCAGTTTTTTAGTGTAACCGTTTCATCTTCTTTCCTCAGTGTCATAAACAACCTAATACTTTGAGTCTTGAACTCATGGTGCTCCCAAGCAATTTATTTGCTATAATACATAATTTCTTTTGAAATCGATAAGGAATTAAAAGGAGATGATTTATGAAATATTATCTTTTCATTTTATTTTATCTTTAAATAAATAAAGAAGTATTTTGTTTACTTTTTTTACCATTCTATTTAATAGTATGAATGGTTGTGCTGCAATTGTATTTTGACATCACTGAAAGAAATTATATTAATTAGTTTTGAAAACATAATGTAAAAAGAATGAGTAACTTTAAATGTTGAAAATGTTGCTTGTTAAGGATTTATAATTATGTGTATCGATATCTTAGTCAAAAATTAAATTAAGTAATTAGAATAATTTATATTGAATTAAATAAATAGTCCACCTAATATTAAATGAGTGATGTGGGTTATATTTTATTGAAGCTTAAATAAGTGTAAGATTGTTTCTTTAGTGGGCCGATAGAATGACTTGGGTGCCTTGTATAGCCCAATCTGTACTTGTTTTGGTTTATTGACAGTTTTTGACAAGTGTTTTTATTTGTAAGAATTGTTTTTGTAAAATCCTAGGATCTGACCACATTCATATGACTTACATGGCCCAACAATCATTTTTATACATGTTTAATTACTCGTTCTAAGTATGATTGAAAAGTTTGAACTCAATTTTTATTTCAATCTAAGTTTAAAATTAACTCAATTAGTTAATTCCTGTTATTACCTTATTAATAATGCTAAATACATATGAACTAGGATCTCCATTTTTTTAAATAATTAACTTTTTAATTTTTTTTAAAAAAATAAAAATCATTGTCCACATATGTAATGTGTCACATGACACTATAAATTCCACGTATTAATATTAATATCAAATATCATTAATATATAAAATATAATAAATATATATATATATATATATATATATATATATATATATATATATATATATATATATATATTCTATTCATTTTCAATTTTTTAAAAATGGAACAATGATATCTCTTTTTAAATTGAAACTAAATTAATTATTTGTATAAATTTTATATTATATTTTGTTAACTTTTTTTAATATATTAAATTAAAATAATTAAAGTAATTACATATTAAATTACTTTATAATAATAATTAAAATTTAATTTGTAGATATCAATTATTAAAATTATTGTGTATTTTTATTTTATAATTATATAAAAAATAATTTTTTAAATTATTTTTATTTTACATTTTAATATTTTTATGTCAGACAAATATTTATTCAAAATTTTTTTAGTCCGACAAAACTTTATTATTTATCATATAAATATTATTATATTTATTATTTAAATTTAAGTTTCATTTATAAAATAAATAAATATTAGAACTACTATATTATTAGTTTTTATATTTTGATAAATTTAAAATTAATTCATTTAAAAAATAATTAATTTATTTTTATAATCAAGTCATAATAAATTTAAATATCGTGTTATTTATTTAAATACCAAATATGTTTTAAACGTAATTGAGTTTGAAATATTATATTTTATTTATTTTCAATTTCTGTGTTAAAATTCGTTGTACAAAAATTTATTTTAACAGATGGCTTCCTAATCCAGTTTTAAAGATAGGAATAGGGATGACAAAAATACCCGTATTCGCGGATATCCGCGGATAAAATTCGTGACGGATAGTTATTATCCGTGGGTATTTATTACCTGTAGGTAGTGGATAACAGGTATTTTAATACCCGCTTATAAACGGGTTGGGTACGGGTATCATACTATCCGTACCTGCGGGCCCGTACCTGCGGGTACCCGTTACCCGCAAAAAATTAAAATTAAAATTTAATTTATATTTTATTAAGTTAAATTTAATTAAAATTAGAAGTAATAGTATATTTTATTATGTCAAATTTAATTATAATTATAAGGGTTAAATATGTTTTTGGTCCCTTAAATTTTAGTGAATTTTGGAATTAGTCCCTCTTCGAAACTTTATACCAATTTCATCTTTAAAAATATGTGGATTTAGTCTTTCTTACCAAATTTTGTTAAGTTTATTTGATATTTTAAATGCATTTTATGATAATATTCGAGTTACTATTGAAGAAAAAATGTGTCAAACGGTGTAAACAATTCGAATATTATCATAAAATGCGCTTGAAACGTCAAATAAACTTAACAAAAGTTGGTTAAAAGGACTAAATTCACGCATTTGTAAAGATAAAAGACTAAATTGGTCAAAATTTTTGAAGAGAAACTATTCCAAATTTCATTGAAACTTGAGGGACCAAAAAGATATTTAACCCTAATTATAATTATAATTATAATTAAAACTTAATTTAATTTATATTTTATTTTTATAATTTTATATTAAAAAATTTATAAAACACATATTTATTTAAATATTTGTGGGTATCAGGTATCCACGGGTACCCGCAGATTTTAGAAATATTTGCGAATATTTTTTAAGCGGATATCCAACGAATAAACGAACGGATAACGGACAGATTTTTCTTTTGGTAGGTCGGATTACGGATAAACACTATCCGTGCCCGACCCGACCCAACCCGTTGCCATATCTAAAAAGGAATACGTGAGACATGAAAACAAAGATTACAAAAAAAGTAACACGAAAGACATATGTTAAAGTTTCAAGATCTTTTTTTTTTCTCTTAATTTAGTTGTTTTTCAGAAATCAAATTAGAGAGGCAATATAAATTCAATAACGCCATTCACTTTTCAGTCTAATAAAAATGGAAAAACGAATCGTAAGCAGCGCATTCTGTTATTGCGTCAGGTCAACTCCACTGCAGTGAAGTGAGGAATACACCGTAGCTGGAGCTGGGGAACCTCGTCGCTACTCGCTCTCGTCCCCGCCGGAGATCCACCATGGACGGCAACCCCACCACCACTTCCTCCTCCGCACCACCTCCCGAGAATTTCAATTTCTCGCCCGATAGCCCCTCCCCGATCACCCTCACTGCGGATCAGGTCAGCCTCTGCACCCAAGCCCTCAACCTTTTGAAGGACAAACTCCAGGCTCCTCACACCATCACTCGGGAGTTTGCACACTTGCAGGTTCGCACCCTAACCTAATTCATTGTTCTCATATCAAACACACTAAGATTCAACGCACCGTGTTGTGTTGCGGTTTCAGGCAAACAGAATAACGCCGAGTGAGATGAGGAGAAGATGCACCGTCGCTCTTGACGGCGTCAATTTGAACAAAAACAGATACACGGACGTTTTGCCATGTAAATTTGTTGCCGAGGGTTTATTGGATTATTGTTTTATTTTCGGGAAAAGAAATTGAATTTTGTCACTTCTTGTTTCAGTTGACAATAACAGGGTTGTTCTCAGATCGAGTTCGGATTATAGACCTGCGGCACAGGGGTATATCAATGCAAGCTTGGTCTCGGTATAAACTTATTTAATGTGCTTTTAATTAAATAACTGTTGTGCAAGGAGACTTAGAGGGATTAGATAGATAGTTAAATTGGCTTGCATATGCCTCTTCAATGTATTATGCAGACCTCCTCCTCTGGAAACGTGTCACAGTTTATTGCCACACAAGGTCCACTTCCACATACTTATGAAGATTTCTGGGAGATGATTATTCAATATCGCTGCCCTGCAATTATCATGCTTACAAGGTTGGTGGATAATTATAAGGTACTTGTCACTTGGCCCTTCCTAGCCTATTGACTAACATATTGAGTTTTTTCTTCCTCGTTGTATTTTTTTAATTACGTTTTCTTTTACTTTCTCTATAGATGGTAAAGTGTGGAGATTATTTTCAAGCGGAGGATGGACCTCGAGAAGTTGGTAATATTTCTGTTATTGGTAAATGGGTGAACACTACTGAAACTTCATTGGTGCTGCGCCTTTTAGAGGTGAACCATAGAGAGGTCAGATGATTTTCCTCTTGTAATGGTTGTGACATTCAGACTATATATCTTTCTTTACAGATTGGCACGGGCACTAGTTTGTAGATGGGAGGATGTGAGATTCAGGAAGAGGTCCCCTTCTGTTGAAAACTATTATTTCATCTAATTCTTGGCCCTTTTGTAATTGTATTGCTATAAACATACGAACCTACTCTAAACCCTAGGATATCAGAAATTTTCTTAGATAGCCTTCACTTTAATGCTTAAACTGAGTTCTTTCCTTAATAATAATATATCTCTCAACTATGTTAACACTAGAACCTGATTGGCCACTACAAATTTAACTATGGAAGTTTAACGAAATGGTGGATTGTGCTCATGCTTTACCGGGGATGGTGGTTCTAGAACTAGATTATGGTTAAAATATAGCAGTTGACTCTTAGTCTTGTTTTTGGAAGTTTAGGGTATTCTTTTGTGTACTCTTCAAATATTTTAAGAAAAATAACGATGGGAACTTTTATCAACATGAAATAAATGACACCCTTCTAACTATAATAACACATAGCTTTGTAAAGTTTTCTGGAAGAGTTCCTAGTTATTCTGCTAATATAATCTTCCATATATAGGTGATTTGAATTAAACGTTGAGGAAGGAGAAATAACATAAGTATAAAAAATAAACCTTCTTTCGATTTTTTAGTTTGTTCTAATTTGGAGTTTTTTTTTTACTGTCCTTGGTTGTATATTCTTCCATTTTTTTCAAATTAAATTTCTTTTGCACCAAGATAAAATTTCCATGACGATAACCTTTCATCTTTTTGTTTTTTAAATGTTCTGCATATCAAGTGAAGTTGGGTGGAGGGTATCTATTTTGTTTTATTAATATTTTATTTTCGTGGTCTTAAGATGGCAATTTGGTGTTGAGTTAGATAGACACAAGAAACTTGAAAGAAACCATTGATCGAAACCCATCTGGCATTGATTGATGGGAAACTATTATTTAGTTGTTAATTTGGTTTTTAGGTTGATGGGGGCAATTGCATCTATGTATACTAACCTGAAATATTATTCATCCCAAGCTATATATCTGGGGTTTACCTTATTGCAATATATCATATTTTCCCCCTTGCAAACTTTCCTTTTCTATAAAAAGAAGAAAAAAAACATCACAAATTTTTTGTTATAATTTTGGAATGCACTCAATTTCTCTATATCTTCAATGTTTATTGCACCCTGTTCATGCTAATCTTTATCTATTGTTGCAGGTAGAAGATGCTCCAATATCTGTTTTGCATATTCAGTATCCCGAATGGCCTGACCACGGAGTTCCCAAAGATACATTAGCTGTGCGTGAAATTTTGAAAAGATTATACCATTTACCACCAAACCTTGGTCCAATAGTGGTCCACTGCAGGTTCATTTCGTTACTTCTTTTTCTGTGTTTATGCACTTTATGGCAGTGATGATGACAATAAATCACGTGTACGTATGTCTGACACAAACTCTATCACTCAGTGCAGGTATTGGTAGAACTGGAACATATTGCACAATTCACAACACAATTCAGAGAATACTTGCTGGTGATATGTCTGCTGTAGATATTGCTAACACAGTAGCCGTGTTCAGGGCCCAGCGTATTGGAATGGTTCAGACCCAGGTATCAAGATTTGTTGATTTAATATTTAAGTACGACTAATGAATATACTGATTTTTTATGAAATGGCAAGATTCAGGTGGGCTGCTTGTTAGTCAAGTTCCATTTCTTAACTAAATAAAAACACAGGAGCTTTTGAAATATAAAACAGTGATGGTATGGTATATTGTTTTGTTTGATGGTAAAGAAGGCAGATTATCGCAACGATCTAGGCTAGCTGGCTAGGCAAGCATGTATAAATTAGAAGTTTGAAAGAACATCATTCTCCTTCAGTGGATAATCTATCAATTCCTTTATGTTTAGAAAAAAAGGAATATTGTGTTGCCCAGATTGGAACTCCTAATAATAGTAACATTTTGATGGTAATGAAGGCAGATTGTTGCAAGGAACTAGGCTGGATAGGATGTAATCAAACTCTCTGTTGAGGAACTGTGTTCTCCTTCGAAAGTATCCATCCGTTTTATTAATTACCTGAGAAGTGTGTTCTATCAACTAGTTTATTACTAGGATCGATGCTCCTATTACTATTCTTCACGTGGAATATAGAGGTAATTAAGGCAAAAAATAAATAAACTTGTGGAGGCTCTAGCAATCGACATAAGTACTCTAAGAAATAAGATGGGGTACGACTTGCTCTCAAACTAAGAATAAAATGAAGAGAAATAAATTTGGAAAATTAATTTGCATGGTCTTGAACACACTCAGCAAAAACATTTTTCCATCAAATCAAATAACTAGTGTTGAATGGACAATCGAGATAGAAGCACACGACAATTAAGATACGGTTGACAACTATCAACAACTAATGTACTGTCTGTGAGTTCAAGTTATGACAATTAATGCATTTTCCACCAAAATGTGCCATTGAACTTATGGAATTGAAATTATCTTTTTGAGCCTAATCTCCCAACACTATTGAGATTCTTCATGACACAATTGTATTCAGTACTTCTAGCACAAATGTTTTGTGCAAAGTTTTTTTTTTTAATCTGAGCTTAGGGGCATTGGAAATTTATTTCTAGCTTTCTGTCAGAAATTAAATGACCTGTTTCAAATTCTGATCAGATAAATACCCCCGGACTAAAGTTTTGTATAGACATGTACCCTCCTAACAGACCAAAAATCAAAGATTAGGAAAATTTCTATAATTTTTAAGAACGAGAGGAGATTAATGTAATCGAGGAAAATCTTAAGGAAGATAACATTGTATTCTTCATCCAGTAGGGTTTTTGGCTGAGGTGACCTCAGTTTACCAGACACTTGGGAATTGATCCTAGTTGGGAGCTTATTGTACAGATCTGGCTCCGTATCTTAATCTGATATTCCTTCCCTCCATCCCCATAATTTGTAATCATAAACCATAAGTATTGTTATTATTATCGTCTGGCCCTTTTTCTTCTATATGCTTACTAGTTGAACCTTTTGGTGATTCTGCACTTTATCAGGATCAGTACATTTTCTGCTATAAAGCTATCATAGATGAACTGGAAGACCTTGTATCTCAACAGTAGAAGGGTACGTACTTCTGCTTTCTTTTCAAGTTCTTCAGATAGCATAAATATTTTAGGTCCTCAAATTCTTTTTATACTGGATAGGATTTGTTTGAGTTTTCCTGTATTCTTTAATTCTGCTATACCCTTTTAAAAGTTTTTATTTTGCTAGCTTGACGAATTGTTGTGTTTTGTGTGTGATGTAAATCCAGAGCTGGAAGGATGTTAAGCTGTTTGGCTCATTTTGAAGCTAACTTCCAATTCTTCGACCTTTTTTTTGGTTCATGCAATGCTTATGTCTCCCGGCAGCTGACACTGAAACATTAGCATTCTGGATATTTTATGAATTTGACTGTTATTCTCTAGCTTTTCATGTATAATTGCAGGCAGGGGAAAGCTCACAGATATTAGCATCTTTTTGGTTATATTGTTAGAATTACATTGGGGATCAGAATGGCATAATTATTAATAGCTGCAATAATCAAAAGTCCATTGCCCTACTGAAGTTAAATAATCCCATTTTATGTGCTTAAGTCTCAAGGTTAGTCAACTTGAGATAAAAGAGTATTAGCAAATTTATCGGGTTATTTATTGGTGCATATTTATATTTAGTTAACGTTTAAGAAAAGAAAAATATTAGAAAAATAAACCTTGCGTTGACAGCATAAAGCAGTCATACAATCACAGTATTATATATTATAAGTTAATTTTTAGCAAGTATTGTCTTAAAAATCTTATTAACGATGATTTCTGATTACTTGGCATTGTGACTTTGTTTACATTGATAGTGCATAACTATTAAATTCAAAATATTATTACCATTAAATAATAATTAAATTATTGTAAATACGAGTTCTAGTGAAAAAAAAGTGTAATAATACGCCCACATTAACAAGAATGCAAATTCTATTTTGTTACAAGAACAAATAAGTATCTATGCATTGAATGAGTATGATTTAATTTTAAAAAATAAATATAAAATATACTTAATTACCTTAAACCCATTTGGGAACATATCCTAATTAAACATTTATAGGATAAATAGTTAATTATAAAAAAATACTGAATACCCGTTTATTTTTAAGCACCTATGTATGAGTTGTATTTTAATAGACGGAAAAATAAGGCTAAATTGTTTGAGTTATGAGCCATTTTTATAGTGTCCTAAAGTGGTTACTAAAAAAAGTTGAGAATAGGTTGTAGACATTTTTTTAAAACTTATTTGGAGTAATTTATTTACAACTTTTTTTGAACTTATATATTATGATATAAGAACATTTGTCTAAGGATCTGAAAGAATTATTGAAAATAACTTTGGAATTCGTCTGACTTATTTAAAATTTATCTTAGTAAAGTTTCTATGATGATTTACAAAAGTATCAAATAATTTATATAAGATAGTTTAAGTACATTTTGAATATAAAAAAATTGTACTTTTAGCCGAGTCTGAAGCATTAGCTTTAATGATATTTATGAATTTGGCTGAACTGAATGCTATTCTTAAACTTTAATCTACAGTACTTGGGTTCGTTTATTGCTAATTAAAATTTACGAAATATGAGTACCCTGGTCATCATACTAATACAATTTTGTTTATGGAACATAAGTGCTTAATGACTAACATATTCAAAGACTCATTTTCCAGCTTCCTTACAATCCTTTTCTTGTTTTTTCTGTCAGTATCCTACCATATTCATAGCATAAATCTAATCACAACATCTCACTGAAGTTGAATATGTTCATTTAGCCATCTAAGTTCTCATTGCAATGATTAGTTTATGCTACATATCCATCAGGGGAATGATTAGGTACTGTAGTCTGTAGGTGAAAGCTAATCAATGAGTCCTTGTTTGTTTGCATTTCCTACAAGTTGACCAACCTTAATTTACAGGATGCCACTCTACTCCTTAGGTAATGATGCTTTTAGGGGTTCCCTAGTGTGGTTCATGCAGTTTTTTTTTTTAACTATTTAAAGAACTACCAAACCATTTTGGAAAACTTCTTTTTAATGAAAAATTACCATATTATTTGAATAGCTAGTTCAGACAAGTTTTGAAGCTTCTAAATGGGTGTTTGTCAATGGCTATATATGAAAATAAACAAATATTAGCACCCATCGGTCAAGACTAAAGATAGGGGTGGACATGGATATTTAATAATCCAATCCACGTCTATTTTAGATCTAAATAATTGGATTAGATTTTTGACCTGGTCATTGGGCCTGATCGACTCGTTCAATTTTTCGGGCCCGTCTATCTCGTTCATATCTTTAGGCCCGTCCAACCTCTTATGGTTGTCGGGCCTATCCGATCCGTATGGGTCGTTGAGCAAGGCCCATCCAAGTATGAATTTAGTATAGTTCATCTCAACCTTTAGTCTAACCCAACTAAAAATTTAAATTGAAAATTTGAATTGGATTTTTTGGATTATCCATATTTAAAAATCTTGATTTATAAAATGGATATCCAATCTATAAGATATATAAAATGTAAATTAGATTGGAATCCATATCCATTAAATGGATTTTAAATGGATTAGATTTTTAATAAAATAGATTATAAATGGAGTGGATTGGAGCAAAAGTGAATTGGATCAAGAAAATTAAATTTTTTGTCTACCCCTAACTAAAGATGCATTTTTTCCCTGCTTACCTTAACAAGCAAAAATCTGAAGCCATTTGGGATTTTACAAACTGACAAGAGCTGCTTTTATGTTCATTGCATATAGTTTTTCTTTCCATCTTTTCGTTTTATTTTTCATCGATGCTTAAGAAATTTCCTTGAAATTTCAACAAGCTTTCGCACAAGAAAGTGTCGAACAAGTTGCTTTAATACGTTGGAATATGAGTAGTTATAGTTTTCAGAAAATTTACATGCTTAAGACAACTGAAAAGCTTAACCTACACTGAAAGGTTTAACCGTTCATTTGGATTGTCCTCTTCAATTACTTTTGTTTTTCACGGCAAAAACCAACGTAGACTCGTTATTTCACCGGGTGGAGCCAAATACATTTTAGAATCCAAGGATACAAAAGTGATTTCTAAGTAGGTCAAAAAAAAGGAGAGTTATATACTACAGTTCAAAACAGTAGAAAATTACAAAAATACATTTTTATATACTACGTTTTTTTGTGATCTTAGTTAAATAAAAATTTTAATATATACATGTTTGTGTGTTTTGGATGTGAATTGAGGATGGTGAAAATCTTCTTTTCATTCCCCCACAATCACTTGTGGAGATCGGTGGATTAATCCAAACACACAGAAAATATTTGTAATCCCATTTTAGAAAAAAATGTACCATGAAAGTTTATTTTCTATTCTAGCATTAACAAATTCTCAAAATATCCCCAAGCAAAACTGTATGGATATTTATTACTTTTTCATTGTATTTTATCTTTTAAAAGTTAATTATTAATCAATAACTTTCATAAAACAATTCCGTTACTTTGCATTTTACAAATTGATGTGATTATTAAAGATTAATAAAGACATATTAATGAACTTAAATTAAAAGTTTTTTTATCAGTTAAATTAAAAGTATTGTGCTTGTTGGAAATGGAAGAGGGGATTAGTTTTCCAAAAAATATTTTTTTTATGGTAGTTAATTTTTGTTAGAAGAGAGTTGAACCCATAACTTTTTCTGCTTCTCCTTTCAAATCATCCGAATCAATTTTATTTTTCTCAACAAAATTAATGAACTACTTTTCGATTCTTTATTGGAAGAGGTGTTATATGCAGTATTTTTCATTCAACAACAACATATTTTTTCTGCCCAGATCACAATATTTACCTACTTTTGTCATATAAATACAAATTATTTCTCGCACAAGAAATTAAACTTAATTTTAACAACAATAACTAACATTTAAAGATTTATTTAAGATGAAGGAAATGTAGAAGATGAAAACTAATTTCAAATTTTATTTTTTTTAATTTATTTATATTTATTGACATACTTAAAATTGAGTATTCAGGTGTTGTGTTGTCGATGATATGTAATGAAATATATATAAATGTTTGGATGTTTAAGCCTTTTATTTATTTTATAAAATAATTTGTCTTATAAGTTTCGATCATCGATAAATATTTATATAGTACAATCAAAATATCATTAGTCAATTATTTGTATGATGTGTAGGAGTGTCAATATGAGTTAATTTGATTTATATAATATGAGTCAACTTGATTTATATATGTTGGTTTACTATGGATTAAGTTAAAAAAAAAAAATAGTTCAACTTAACTCATTTTTTAGTAGGTTAGTGAGTTAACTCACTTACAAATATTTTTTTTTTCCTCTTGAAATATTATAGTAAAGATAACAATTAAAAATTATAATATCAATGTATATAATTTGATAAACAAATAAATAAAATATTCAAATATTATTTAACAACATCTTAATATTTTAAAATATCAAATTACAAATTTATATAATTAAAAATAGTAAATAATTGTAATATTTTTTTTAATTGTAAAAAAATTAATAATATTGTTATTGATGAGTTATGAGTCGACTCATTTTCAACCTTACCTTAATTTATTTAGTGATAAGTTATCTTCAGTTTAATCCATTTAAAAAAAAAACAAAATATTTCTCGATCTAATCCGTCTTAAACCTGTGATAAAATTTAAATAGCAACCATTTTCACTCGTATATGTGTATATTAACGTATAAATGAATATTTTACATGTAAACTAATTAATATGTAAGTTATTGGAAAAGGGAAACGGTGACAGTATAACCATGGAAATATTTAAAAAATGTATGAGCATCTAACATTAAAAAGAAAACACAAATAAAACATGAATGAATAATGTAAAAATCTCATATAATATATCTGCTTATTTTTATAATTATTTTAAAAATCACATCAAAACTAATCTTTTATCAATAGGCAATACATGCATGCTTCTTAAGTTTAGAAACATACTAATAATTGTAAATTTTATTAATATTAGAATTATAAAATATAACTATACCACTTTTCAAGATTGAATATTTTACATAAAAACATAGTAATATATAAAGTCACTATAAATATTCTGATGAAAAATCCATATTAATATAATTATTTAAGCAGTTAACTTTATATTTTAATTAAAATTATTTATATCTATATAAAAATATATTTACTCCTTTTTTAATTATATTTTGATTTTTTTAAATTTTAGTACCTTTTATATATACGTAACATACATAAGTTAATATAACATGTGGAGACAAGCTTTAATATCATATAAAATTAAAATAACTGAACATTTTAATAGCACATTGATATAATTTTGATGCAAAATTAACAATATTTTATTATATTTTCCTTTCTTGTTAGTATATTTTATTTCAATTAAAAGAGTAAATTTTAACCGTTAGGAGTGGATCTAGTATTTTTCCATCGATAGTTTCTATGTGATGAAATATGATTTCCATCATAATATATTTTACATGCAATAAAGTCAACACTAAAATACCTTTCTCTATCGCTTCATTACCCTCAACATTACTAGCTAGTAACATTTGACATGCTTTTTCTTTCTTCTGTAAAAAACATGTTTTTTTTTTTTTTTTTCTGAAAGGTTTTGATTAAAGCTTGTGACACGTGTAATGTGATTTGATTTGGGAAATGGACAATGTTGTGTTTTCCGAATCTTGGAATGAAATAAGAAATTTCAGGTTTGACAAGAAAAATGTTTTTATTACACAAAGGCGATTGTTGTCATTAGGAGAGAGAGAGAGAGAGGAAGGCAGTGAAAAAGACGAAGGGAACCCCATGAATGGATGCGTTTCATTGGTAGTTGGGAGAACATTTTGATGTTCATTTTCACCCACGGTCAAAATAAAACAAAACAACAGTTAGTGGGGTTGTGCTGTGTTGTGATGCGTGTGTGAACTCTGCGTTTTGACCATCGCTGAAAATGGAACAACACAGCACAGTGGAGAGAGAAAGATAGAGAGAGAATAGCTGATTCACTGAGTCTGCCTCTGTGCCTTTGTGTTGCGTGTGCCAGCTGCTGCTGTTTCACTTCGGGGGCAGAGGACTCTGTGTATGTGAAACAGAGTGAGTGAGAGAGAGAGAGCGCAAAAAAGCTCACTCAACTTCTCTTTGCTTCTCTTGGATCCCTTTGACCCTCCATTGCCATTCACCTTCTCTTGCACCCCTTTTGCTTTTATCTTCCTCTCAGAATGGCACACATGCAACTTCTCACAGATCTCTTCTTCTGGTATCTCTCTACCCTGACGATTACCTTTAATGGATCCACCACTCTATTGGGTTTCTGTAGAATAGCTTTGATTCATGGGATGGGGGTGTTCCGTTTTTCTCTCTCTAATTTTGTTAATTGGGTCTCTCTAATTTTCCTCTGGATTTATTTTTTTATTATGTTAGATTTTATGGATTTTTTTTTCTTCTAATTCAGAAAAGATTTTGTGACTTGAACAGAGTTGATGGAGTGGAGCAGTAAGGGTGATCAAAATTGGTATCATCAAATTTTGTGCCTCGATTATACCATTCCTGTGAATTGAAGGTTCTGTGTTGAGGTTTTGTTTGAGTTATAGGGTGTGTTGTATGGGCATTGTGTACAGAGAGTAAAACTATAGAGTCACAAGCAATTGGACATAATATGGGAGGTATTTGCTCGAGGTCATGGAAAGGCACTGTTGATGGTGTAGCTGTGGATAATGCACTCAGTGGAAGCTCGAGGCATGCTAATGGTCATGCTAATAGTGAAGCTGGAATGGCTTATCAGTCTATTGGACCGCCCAGAAGTATAGATAGCAATTCAAATGTGCTTCCTGATGATGATGACTTGGATAAACATCAAAGAGAGTCGTTTTCGTTTACTGGATTGGAAAATGTTTCGTATGGGTCAATGGCAGATGATATCAATGATGGGATTCCTCGCCTGTCCAGGGCTTTATCGCATAAATCTAAGTCCAAGCAAGCTGCTGTTAAGTTGAGTTACCTTTCTCATGTTTGATCTTTTTATTCTTCTAGGTTGGATTAGCTTATTTTGTATTTGGAAGTGCGTATAATCAATATGCTGCAAAGATGCCTCTGGCTGGAAAGCTGTTTTTTTGTGTGAATATGAAGGAAAACCAAGAAGTTTTATTATAGAAAAAGTACTTTCATTAGAGAGAAAAGAGGGGAGGTACAGTTGGGGGGACAAGTTACTACTCAGAGAAAGAAAACACACTGTCTTCAGAGTAGAAACGGAATCTCTCTTGAAAAAACCATGAATAGAGCTCTTAGGTGAAGCCATGAACCAAATCTCAAAGCATATTTAGCTAAAATGGTATACCCTTAAAAATGTAAGTATCTCATTCTGACAAAGATAAGCTTAAGCTATTGTGTGGGAACTCAGGCATTTTTTTTGCCTTGCTAACACACCAATTCACATTTATTTAGAATAGTGGCATCAAACATCAAACTTTTGAGCACTTGCCTATTGAGGCTTTGATACAATATCAAGATTATTTCTCCAAAATGCTTAAGCTATTAGGTCAGAGCTTCTGATAACATACACTGATGAAATTCGCTAAAGAGCTGCCAAATTTGCATACAGTGACAACATATTGATTTTCGGGCAGACTGCATCTCCAATTTCTACCACATAAACAGTTCCATGCTTGGAATTCCTGTAAAACCAAACTTATAGTTTTTAATCGAGCTGACATGGGAAAATTTTTCCAGTGATCCCAAGTCATCTGTACCATTGTTATTAAAATCGTGATTTACCTTATAGGATCATATGATCTATCAATCGAACACGCCCAGGCAAGCTGAATTGTTGTTGGGATTGTCAAGGAGTAAGGTTGGAGCTGGATTGCGACATTCCATGTGCAATTGTGGGATCGTTGGTCCCCAGCAAGACAGAGCAAGTAAAAAAGACTGGTTTGTGTTTGTTTGACCAGGTTCCAAAATCCCTAAAATCACTTCTTATTTACGTCTTTCCCTACCCATTTGCAATTCTCTTTATGCAAACACCACTGGACCTCTCCTTTATTCACAATGGTCACCATGCGCTATTGGCACTTCTGCCCTGGGCTATGGCCTTCTGTGTCATTGCATGACTGATTCTTCATCTTGTTATATCATCATGGGAAACGTAGGTCACTCTTAGTATCTACCACTTCTCTCAATCTTACTCCAGTTATCTCCTCTTGTGGTCTCATGCTCAATCTGTGATTTGCTTTTTCTCTCATCTCTCATCTCTGGTGACTGATTATGATCATGATTTTTCAACTAAAGTTTGTCAGCACCCCACTCTTCCCTTGGTAATACTTAAACTTAGCACCTTCTTCACCAGAACTAGCTGTTCAACTGACATGTTTTGTTGTGATGTGCAAATTGTGTTCAGTTAATCATTGGTGAAAGGTGGTCAGTGAGTGCTATGGTCAATGTGTGTGAACTAAGAATTATCACAACCTAGTCCGGCAAGTGTACTAGTTAACTAGTAATAAAGTGAGTTATCATCCCACACGGACTAGGTTAAGTACCAATACCAATTTTGGCATTAGTTATGTGAATCCAGGTTAAGTTATCACAGTTAGTGGTTAGTTGTGAGGGTTAGCTTGGACTTAAGTTGGACTTTGGATTTCGCCAAATGGACTCAAAATGACTCAAAAACTACAAACATTTAAAAAACATAAAGTAACTCGTGTCTTACCTCCTTGGCTTTCTGTCATACCTCTACCTCACAATAAATTTCCTCACAATCTTGTCTAAATTTCTTGACAACATGTCCTAGTTGTCAAAGAAAATACTCTAATTCCTTTAGATGCACTCATTAAGCACTTGTGCATTGAGCATAAGATTCTCTAACAGTGCACACAACCTATACGTCTCCATTTCTAGAGCCTATATAAATCATATATCTCAGTTTTTCATATATCTGACTCGGAATCTTATATCTCTCTCTCATTAACCCTAATCTGGCTACAATTGGTTGATTTCCACCTTATCAAAATACATTAGGTACAGAAAAATAAAATTGACGCATAAAAAGCATGAAATTAAAATTCAAACGAACAAATTCAGAACAATAATACAGTTGTTACAACAACAAAACAAACACAAACAATAACTTAGGATGTGAAGACCATTCAAAAATCCAAAAAATTCAGAAAGTCTCCTAAAAAATGTGCAAAATGCTATTTATGCAGCAGCTGATTCATTGCCCAATGCTATCAGACCATTGCTATGGAGCTGCTTCCGGAATTCTCGCTGCGGAGCGCTGAGTACATTAGTGGACATCCTTGTAACTAAAAACGATTATGGCAGTTACGTATAGTTTGTGCCAGGTTGCACTCCTCACCCTGCATTGACAAGACTGCTGCTGGGCAATGGGAGCATATTCCACATTTTTCTGCGATTTTTCATGAAGTTTAGTGTGTATTTATGTAAAACAATATCCATAAAAAATTCCAATATGTACAAAACTATGCTAATTTTAATTATTAACGGGACATTTCTTATTATTTTTTGTATTTAATTCTCTAAATTGGTTCAGTGAATCTTCTTCAGATTTAAGAGAATACTCTTCTCTTTTGTATTTTGTATTGAGCTGTATCTGTTAGGAGTTTTGACTGACCCCTTTACTGAGTCCTGATAGTATATATAGGCCTGTAAATTAGAGACTCAGTCACTTTTGTATTCATTTAACATTAATACAAATTCTCTTTTATCTTTCTCTGGAAATGTGATTAAGATTCATCACTAGCTAAGGCCAATACAACAAAATTAGTGTATCAAAGTGAAGGTAAAACCGAAGCACATTTGAACCTACAGTGAGCATTGAAGATACTTCTTATGAAATGATTTCATGCATTCTCATTGCAGAAAAGATCAGTACAAGGGGCTGTATAGAAAACTGGATCTAACCAACAAGAAAGAGAATAACAAGGATGTGTGTCAAGTGTCCTAACAAACAAGGGAAGGAATGAGAGGGATGTGTGAAAAGTGTCCCACTACAAATAATGCATAAGCAATCTATGAATAGGAGAAAATAATAACAAATTGCAATTGCAATATTCCCCAGAGGCTTGACGGTGGATGTGCAAGAGTCCCAGCTTGGCAACACATTGTGAGGTTTTTAGGGAGGAGAGTTATAGTGAATGTCAGCCAATTGATTGGAAGGTGCAATGGGAAGGACCTTCCCTTTTTTCTTGCTAATCAATATTGTGGGGTTATATGTCTAGATAATTGCTGTTCTTTGTCATAAGAAGGCTGGAGTTTCTACTAGAAGATATGTGAGTTTACAGAGAAGTGCTTACATATGTTGTGCTTTTGATTATATTAATTAGACTCCTTTTTTCTAATGAGCTAATACCTCACATGGTGCCAAACATTGGTCTTAAAGAAGAACTTATTCTTGATCTCATGGATTAGATTGGATCTATATTCTTTACCATTTCCTTTCTCTCCCCCCCCCGCCCCTTCCTCATTTTAGGGTCTTTAAGGCTTCCCATATATGCAAACAAGGGATTAGATTGGCTTTTTATCTTATCTTTTGGTGTATTACAGGTATCAGAAGTGAGTTCACTTTTAGGAAGAGCTGGTACAGCTGGGCTTGGCAAGGCAGTAGAAGTTTTGGACACACTAGGTAGTAGTATGACAAATTTGAATCTCAGTAGTGGTTTTACGTCGGGTGTGTCAACAAAAGGGAATAAAATTTCAATTTTGGCCTTCGAAGTTGCAAACACAATTGTTAAGGGTGCCAATCTGATGCAATCCCTTTCAAAAGATAACATCAGACATTTAAAAGAGGTGGTTCTGCCATCTGAAGGAGTGAAAAATTTGATATCCAGAGATATGGATGAACTCCTAAGAATTGCTGCAGCAGACAAAAGGTAGATTATAATTGATATTTGCATGATCAACTTAGTAGAACTCTTGCTTTAGTTTGGAGCTTATTTTCTTCAGCTACTACTGCTCTTAAAGTTTTCGCTTTCTTATTCTTTTTTGACAGAGAAGAGTTGAAAATATTTTCGGGAGAAGTTGTGCGTTTTGGAAATCGTTGTAAAGATCCTCAGTGGCACAATCTAGATCGCTATTTTGAGAAGTAATTGTAGTTGAATTGGTTTAATCTTATATTTCTTAAGAACAAATATAGCTGAGTGGATTTAATCTTTATTTATATATTTTCTTGTAACATCTAACATTGTGTTAGTTATGGTTTTCTTTGCCTTTGTTGATGTTTAGGTTAGGTTCAGAGCTTACACCACAAAAACAATTGAAAGAGGAGGCAGAAATTGTGATGCAACAACTAATGACCTTTGTTCAATATACAGCTGTGAGTAAGCCTGTTAAACGGAACAATGCATATGCCTGTCATCTTCTTCGGATTTGTATGCTAAACTCATAACATTTTATATCTTTGTTAAAGTGTGTATTTGAGTATTGTATCTTTGTTCAACATACAGTTTGCACTAAACTAATGGGAAACTGTGTTTTGGGGTCTCTTTGAGTAAACTTCTCTATGAACACTTTTAGGAGAAGAAAACAAGAAAAAAATGAAATAAACTTCTCCATAAACTTAAATTAACTTATGCTAGAGTATAAAAAACAGATTTTGGAGAAGCTATTATATAATAGCTCGTAGAGAGATTTATTTCACTTTTTAATTTATTTTTTTCTCTTATAAAAGTGTTTATGAAGAATTTTATTCAAACAAACCTCTGTTGTAGTTTGAAATTCTTTTATCACCCTCATTCTCTTTGCCAGGAATATCACTTAAAACAAAACTACAATCATATGAAGAAAATAAAGCTGTCTCAATTGCTTGGTAATTGCATGTTATTACTTGAATTCACTTCTGTTTTATGCTGCAGCCATGTTTGTAAAGGTAGCTTATTTAGATTCACTGTCACCGTCCATCTTTAATTAGATATAAACTTTCATTTCAGAGATTGATAATTTACTGTCTAGGATATTTCCACTTTATATCTGAAACTTTAATCTTAGCTATCTATGCTATTGCACTTCTTATAAGAAAGAAGTTGTATAAACAGGTCATGCATTTGCACATTGAGATTGAGAGATAATTAGATGGACCTTTTTCCTGTGCTTTCTGGGTTTTACACTCTTGAATTTACGGATTATTTCTCAATGAAATTGCCACTTTCTTTCATCCGTCATGTTATGCATATTAAGAAACCTATGAACAATTGTATGATTTAAGTTAAGCTTGATTTCCAAATATTCTTATTTTATTATGAAAAAAAGTTTGATAAAAAAAAGAAATCATGAATCAGATATGGACAATTAAGTTATAAAGTGATTATGTAGTTTGAGATAAATATTCCCGCCGTTTTATTTTGTCAATTGTTTAAGGTTCTTTTGTAGAAATCAAGAAACACAATTTTCTAGTTCTTAATAAAATAGTTATGAATTTTTTTTATTTCACATTACAATAAAAGCTTATAATTAAAGATTAGGTGAAGAGTAAGGTTGTAATTGACAAAAGAGTAATTAATGTTATATTAGACTTTTTCGATAAGAAATTATCCTTACAAACTAAGCTTTGACAATTTTACATACCTTTAGTTACATTAATGTGGCATTTATCACCTTTTCATTTTAATTTTCAACTTTGAACTCAACAAACACAAGCAACATCTGTGCTATACTAATTGGATATCAATTTTTATTTGTGGGTAAATAGCTTGTCAATTTAATATTTTTGAATTACTTGCATTCCTTTTTGATCATACACACATACTGCATTCTTATTAATCATGCTAATCAACTACTAACAAAAATATTATAATCTAAGTTACTTGTGCGTCATTATTTACATAAACATTTTTATTTGAGACCACCATTGTATATTCTAATTTGGACATATATTTTGAATGGTAATTGTATTATTTTCTTAGTCAAATCAAATATTACATTCTTATTAATCATGTTAATCAGGTACTAACAAAAATATTATAATCTAAGACTTGACTTAATTTAGTTAGACCTTTTTCTTTGCGTGCAGGAATTATACCATGAATTGCATGCTTTAGATAGATTTGATCAAGATTATCGGCGCAAGCTTCAAGAAGAGGACAATTCAAATGCCACACAAAGAGGTAGATGTTGGCCTATATTTACTTATCCAGTTGTCATTAAATCCACTTGAGACATGAAGAAAAATCAATATTAGTTCTGATAATTGAAAACTGTACAATGCAAGTTACGATGTATACAGATTTGGTTATAAATGATATCCCAGAACCATGATTACTTTAAGTACAAATAAGGAAAACTGTAATAGTTACATATAGTGAGGAAGCAAGTGTAATTATATCTAAAAAAAATAAATAAAGGAAATAATGAATAATAACATATAGCTACAACAAATTCCATTTTTTGTATTATGCATTTGAAAAGTTATTTGTTTGAGTCAATGTCTTGTTTATAGTAGTTTTAACAAAAAAATATGTTGATTCATCCTCTAGTGGCATTCTTTGCCTGTATTCAAACTACCTTAACCAATTTTCTCCATTTCTTTCTCAATAGATATCCAGCCAATATCTCCTCATATACAATATTAAAATTATTTTGTATTGTCTTTTGTGTGGTTACACATTGATCTTAACGTATTCAATTGTGCGGCTCTCACCTTTTTCTCGTGATATATCTTTAAAACCTAACATTCACTACCATATAACAATATGATAAAGCTTTCTTTTTAGTTTGGTTGGTACTTTGTTGTCACAAATAACCTCTGATGCCTTTCTCCATTTTAACTACTGAGCTTGTATGTTGTGGGTGACATCTTAGTTCATTTTCCTATCATTATCTTAGTTACTTAAACTTAACCTGTGATATGAAACTTACCTCTAAGTCTTATTCCTCTTGTTGTTATAACTATGTTGGTCTTTTTTATCACAATAATATTCATATTTTTGAGTGATCAATGATTATAAACTGTGTAGGAGACAGCCTTGCAATTTTAAGAGCAGAACTGAAGAGTCAAAAGAAGCATGTAAGAAATCTGAAGAAAAAATCATTATGGTCCAAGATTTTGGAAGAGGTAAACAGTGTTATTTCTATAAATATTTTCAGTTAATGCAATTTTTGTAATAGAAGGTGATCTTAGATTTAATATTTTTTATTTGTTAAGTTTTGTAGTATTGGTGATTTGGCATCTGAAACGTGCTTTCTCTGAAATCCTTGAATTAATTTTATTGTATTTTGTTGTTGTTTCAGTTTAACTAAATTCATTTCCCCTTGTTTGTTCCCCCTTTTCCCTAATAAAATTTACTTTTCCAATTCTTTCAGCCTCCTTTTCTTGAGCATTTTCTCATCATACAAGTATAAATTCTGATTGTTGTATTTGCAGGTGATGGAAAAGCTTGTAGACATCGTCCATTTTCTATACTTGGAGATCCATGAAGCATTTGGTAGTTCTGGTACGCTTTCAAGAATTTCCAGTATTTTTTATTGTGTTTAGCTAAGTTTTTGATATTCTTTACTTTTGTTCCGAGTATGGACAAATGAGTTAGGGTGGACCTGACATATCTATTTATTTCCCTGTCATGTATTCGTCAAACACGCTGGAGTTTTGTTTATATAAACAGTATTTAATTTATTGATGAAAAAAACTCTGCTATATCATTGATATATAGTCTGAATATGGTATTCAACAAGGGCACAAGGGCCAATTCATTTGTATGGTTATAGTTGTAAAGCTCATGTACTTTCAATGGTTTGATGTGAAGTTGTGTGCATCAATTTGATGCAATAATAATTTGTTTCACATAATTTGTTTTTAACTTATCCTATGTTTTTTGTGAATGAATTTTCTGATCTGTTCACCTTGTCCTGACCTATTTTGTTCTTTAATCCCGCTCAATTTAGTTGCTCCTCCTTTCATTTTACTGACAAAATGTAGAGCATCCGTTGCCATTGCTAAAATTCCAGGTCAATAAAACATTTGTTTTATACCTCTTCCTCCTTGCAGATACTGATAAGCAAGCGAAAGATTCTCAAAGTAACCACAAGAAGTTGGGATCTGCCGGTCTTGCTTTGCATTATGCGAACATTATCACTCAAATTGACACTCTTGTGAGTTTAGGATTCTACTTAAATTACATAATCTCTAATATTTGTCATGGTCTTGGAAGTTCAATTATCTTTCTTCGTCATTGTTGGCTGTAAAATATTGTTGTTAATAACAAAAATTGGAGAAAGAAAGAAAAGAAGGGAATTAAATGCATTTACATAGGTCACAAACAAGCATAATAGTGTGTTAAAAAAATCACCTCAAAATCAGCTTCCTATTCATGGTAATGTTGGGGATATGGTGATAGTATTGGTTCTTTCAACTTGTCTTTTTATATTATTTTCATGAAATGAAACAGTTATCTCGTTTTCTCTTCTCTCTTCATATTTGTCACAATGGTATGAATGATGGTTTACGATAATTAGTATTATACTATTCTTAGCATTGAGCCACCTGTAATTCTATTAGGATAGCTGGAGTTTGTTGTAGACAGTTAGATCTTAATTGACTATCTTGCAGCTCAAGGTATCTGATTTTGTAAATACTTTAGTATTGTAACTCAATCATTATTAATACAAGACATTTTATATATTGCAAAATTCCTCTATTCTGAATTCTTTAATGACTTTATGTGATTTGACCTAATCTGTCATTCTGTTCACTTTATTTAAAAGATGTTACCAGAAGGAAGAATACTACTCCTCTATGGTAAAAAGAAACTGATCAGTTGGGTACTGTAGGAACATCTCGGGTTTTCCTACCGCATTTTAAAGTCAGTTTGATTCTATGGCTATCTGGGTTCTCGTCATTTGTTTATCCAAGTGAAGTTTTAATAACTAAATGCAGTTAATAAAATGAGTGATTTTTTTTTCTTTTGAATATTTTAAGTTAAGCTTGTCCATTAGAAGAAAATTTTAAAAGTTGATCAAATTTGATTGGCCACTTCTCGTTTCTTTTGATACACACACTAGGAAGCAAAGCCTGTCAATCAGGAGATGCAATTCTTTTTCATTTCTTGTTTTGGGTATTACCTACTTCCCTTGAGAAGTAAGATTGAACACAGAAGCCCTTTCTTATATTTGCACGAATAAGATCATGATTACGTAATGAGTAGCCATGCTCCAATAAACGAGTGTCATCTGACATACAATGAAAAAATCTTTTTAATCATTTCATATATTTTTATTGAATAGAAAAATGGTGCCAACTCTATAAGGCGAAAAGGCTGTGTTATAGTTTTATATATATAATGCTATTCAAGCTGGTAGAGAGACACAAATGGTCACAACTGCACTATTATTTGTTTCTAAAGAAAATGATAGCAAGACTATTAGGAAGGTAGCCCTGAGTTTACATTTTAATTTAACCAGGTGTCTCGATCAAGTTCTGTGCCTCCTAATACAAGGGATGCCTTATATCAAGGGCTTCCGCCTAATGTAAAATCAGCATTGCGCTCAAGATTACAGTCATTTCAGGTTAAAGAAGAGGTGCATATTCCATTTCCATCATACATTTTCTTAGTTGGGTATCCATACCATAAATACTTGATTAGTTATTGATATCTGTCCCTTTAATTTTTCATTTAGAAAGATTGAATCTAATTGGAATTTTTATCTCACTTTCTTCCAAGTATGATCATTAATATTCTAAATCTAAAACATTCTTGCAGCTTACTGTCCCACAAATCAAAGCTGAAATGGAGAAAATATTGCAGTGGCTAGTCCCTATTGCTGCCAACACAACGAAGTATATTTACTAATCCCTACTAAGCAATTCCTAGATGTCCTAGTACTGCATTTGGTACAACAAATCTGTTTAACTTTGTTTTCCATTATGATCATTAAACAACAATGCTCATCATTCTATTTTTGAATAGCAATTCAGGTTGCTTGTTCTAAAGACACCATTGCTTTAACCGTGTTACTATTAGGCATTAGCTTTCATAAACTATGTTCTACTATTCAATTAGCATTAACCTCTACATGTTCTGCTCTCAAATTTAACTATCTGTTTTTCACTTTGGATTAATTCAGAGCTCATCATGGCTTTGGATGGGTTGGAGAATGGGCAAATACTGGGTGAGGACAGATCGCCGGATTCTATTCCTTTATGTTTGTATGTTCTACCTAGTTTTCTAATGTCAGCTTGTGTAGGTCTGAGGTGAACCGGAAACCCGCCGGCCAGACCGATTTGTTGAGAATTGAAACACTGCACCATGCTGATAAAGACAAAACAGAAGCTTATATACTTGAACTTGTTATCTGGCTCCATCATCTTGTCAGCCAAGTAAGAGTTGGAAATGGAGGAATAAGGTCCCCAGTTAAATCACCAATCCGTTCTCCTACCCAAAAGACAGGGCAATTATTTACACAGAAAACATGTTCTTCCCCCATGCTAACAGTTGAAGATCAACAAATGCTCCGAGATGTCGGCAAGAGGAAGCTAACACCAGGCATTAGTAAGAGCCAAGAATTTGACACTGCCAAAACCAGGTTGAGCAAACACCATAGGCTAAGCAAGAGTAGCAGTCACTCCCCAATCAGTGAAAACAAAAATGACATATTCTCAACAAGGAGGCTACCTTCTGTGCCTGTCATTGACTTTGATATTGATCGAATGAAGGCCTTGGATGTGATTGATAGGGTGGATAACATTGGAAGTTCATAGTTGTGTGGCATATCTTGGTCTTTAAGCAACAGGGGATGCTTGAATTAAATGAGTTCAAGGTAAGTGCTCCCTTATGTTTCTTGTGTGCCATGAGAAATGTTTGTTGATTTCCATGGCAAGAGTGATATGATGTGAGCCATAGTCTTTTTGAGATTGTTGTAGATGATTATGGGGCGGGGACAAAGGGGGTCACCGTTTTTCATTAGATGTATATGTACAGATTACATCTTCATATAATAATTGTTCTTCTATAATTTTCTCTTCTCTCAATCTTTTGTGTGTATATATACACATATATGAATCAATTAAGAATATAGAGAAGGCAGTAGCAGATGAAGGGAAAGGAGTTTCCTAAGCAAATATTTATAGATAGCGTGATAGATGTTTCTTGCATAAACAGAACACTGAAAGAAATACTGATACATAACATGTTTCCGGATACAAATTTGGAAAAATAAAAATCTGGAATCCAAATTACATTTCAGATTAAACAATCATAGTCCAAATTTATGTTTGAGATGGTATAATCTTTCATTCAAATTTATATTTCAGATGGTATAATCCTTAATGCAAATTTGAAAGTAAACAGACAGGTGTAAATTTTTTAATAAGGGACAATTCAGTCATTTCACTATGACCACCGGGTGCAAGAAGAAACATGAGGGTGTAGGAAGAAATTCCCATGTTTCCTATGTACCGATTATTGATCTTTTTATAGTATTTTTTTTTTCTTAAATCTTTTGCAGTTCGGTGCGTGAAATCTTAGTCAAGAAAAGTGTTGAAGTTTGGTTTATTTATTTAAAGCTTGGATTTTCATGTTATAAAAATATTTAGTTTTAATTTAGTTTAACAGATCATGTTCTAAATTGAAGTGCAATGTAGAGTGTCCTCTTCATTTGTCGATTTTCATGTTGATGTGTAAGGCATTTTCTATTTTCTAATCCATGTTATTAAAATTGGCATGTAAGTTGACTTAGTCAGGTACTAAATAATTTGTTTAACCAACGGGTTATAAACTGAACCAATTGAATTGTATATAATAAAAAGATCATAAACAGATTGTTCGATATAATGGTTGAGATAGGAGTACTTTTTTTAAAAAAATGAGATAGGATATCTAAATACAAGATGCATTTAAATCTTGAAAAAGAAATTATTAATACATAAATTAACATTTGGCACTTGATATCAATAAAAGTAAGAAAATATATATTTATTCTATAATGACATAAAATTAATTATTAAAATATGCACATATAAAATGGATGCATATGTGTAGCACATGTTTAGTTAACAATGATCAAAACTTTATGGCTGTCTTTAAACGAATTTCACCACAAGTTCCTCCAATAAGAAAAAAAAGTAAGGAAAAAAAATTAAATTAATTTCTTCGTAACTTCAGAATTAGTTTATGTTTTTAAAAAATCTCCCGTATAATTTTTATATTTTTTTATATAAGATTAGGAATGATAAAATAATTTTTATAATTTAATAATAATTTTAACAAAATTAGGAAGTGTGAGAGTGAAAATTCATAGTAAATTTTTAACTAATATTTTTCATTGATTTATTAAGTTTATATATAATACAGTGAGGATAACTATTACGAGAATGGATATATAAAAAACTAATAGGAGATGAGCTTAAAATTACTTGGTATATTTTTTAAAACTTAAGTAGGTAGATTGGTATACTTTAATATTCTATTGTGACCCTACTCATTCTTATCTCCACATAAAGAAATAAAGGGTTTGCCATATTTTATTCTTTACTCTCATACAATATACAAAATGATTAATATATCTTTGTCATAACATCTTTACAATTAATTCGAAACTGCATTTAATTAAATAAACAATTCTATAATGTAATAAGAAAATATATCATAGATAAATTAAACTTACATGCTTTAGATTACACAATTTTAAATATTGCTGTATATTATTTCCTTCGATTACATAATTTTTCTCTAGATCATAAGTCTTATTTTGAAAAATCTACAAAATTATATTTTAACTTACATAACCTATCTTTTTATGTTATGGAGGTACGAATAGAAGGTATGGAAGCTGATGAAGAAATAGCCAAAAATAAAATGAATAATTGCTTCCAATCCAATATCCAACAATGCTCCAAGAACCTAATAGAACATGAGAACCTGATGCAAAACAAACTGATTCCCAGACATAATTCCAGTCATAGTTGGGACATGTCAGAGATTCTTCTATTCTGTACGTAAAAAATGCTTACTAATTAATATATATAAGGGTTAAATATGTTTTTTATCCTGCTTTTAGTAGAAATTGGAATTAATCTCTCTTTGAAATTTTGATCCAATTTAGTCCTTTAACTTTAGAAATACGTGAATTTAGTCCTTTAAATCCAATTTTGTTAAGTTTATTTGATATTTCGAATGCATTTCATGATAACATTTAAATTTTTTACACCATTTGACACAATTCTACCTCAATATTAGTTGAATGTTAGCTAAGAAATGTGTTCGAAATGTCAAACAATCTTAACAAAATTTGGTTAAAATGACTAAATTCACACATTTCTAACGTTGAAGGACTGAATTGGATTCAAGTTTCAAAAAGAGACTAATTCCAATTTTTATTTATAGTTGAGGGATCAAAATCATATTTAACCTTATATATAAACATATATTAATTAGGAACGAATCCTTATCACCAGACAAAAAATTATAGTTATTAGTCATGATATAACTCTTTTTATTTAAAAATATAATAATTTAAATATCACGATTCAATTGTTAGCCATTCCACTTTACCTCTAAGAGTCGATCGATATCTTCTGCAACAATATATTCCACTCCACTTGCAAGAAATCACAGATGCTATAATGATCTCATCTCAGACATAGTATATTCATAAATCCTACATGACGACAACCGAATGAGCACAAAAGAATGTAAAAAAAAGGTATATATCATTCTTGCATCGAAGCCCATGTCTCCTTCTGCAAATTTTATTCCATTATCTATATACAGATGTTGTTGCTAAATAATTGTCATAATTGCGACATTTACGTATTCATGTTATACATTATATGAACATTTTAAATAAAGCTTCTATTTTTTAAACTTTGCTAGATTATTCTTGCGACTGATAAAACAAACAAAAAACTTTGCTAGCTTGTCCATAAGATTCTGTTGCGAGACTGAGCCACTATCAAGTGAGAGAGGACCCATGCACTGAACTTAATTCACCTATAATTGATGTGAGATTTTCACGAAGATAATGTAAACAGATATATAAAAATGACATTTATATAAGATTGTAGGACAGTATTCTGAAATTTCCCTCTATATATGTGGTTAATTACCTAATAAAGATTGTGATGAAATTAATCCATAGAAGATGAGATTAAGTTTTATGCAATTGAAAGAGATGATGCCAAAATGTTAAAAGATGCGTGTTGTTGGTGTGTGTTCCTGTTGAAAGCATGAGAGGGAAACAATAACATTATCCAAAGTGATGAAAAGCTCGAAGGTTGCCTGCTTTGAAAAGCCATTATGTCATGAAGTTAACTATCCACCTAATTCGCAAGAGATTATTCCCACGTAATTTTTTTCTGTTTTTGTGCCTTTGACAGCATATCAAACGTAATTTCAGGTTTCTGTGCCTCTCTCCACATAAACATATTCAATTTTTTTTAGATCCCATGCTCCGCAAGCAACATATTCTGTTACTCTATTTTCTTATATGTTAATTACTATAATAACTTTGACATTAAAAATATGAAAAATTGTGATATGATTTCCATTTTTTATTCATTGATTTAATTTAATATGAAACATTGATTCTTAAAAAAAAATATCGATACACTAATCAATAACTCATATCAAACCATGTTAAATAATAAAGGATGAAAGTAAAAAAAATATAATTCATGATATCATTTTCATTAAAAATATAACTGAAGCACTTCAAAAATTATAATCAGATAACTGAATTACATTATATGACATCAATAACGTCTTTTGCAGATATATGTCCCCTCCGGCTTCATTGAACAGAACACATATCCAACAATATGATTTATAAAGGTGTCGGAAAAATCGGAGAAAAAAGTTTGGTCTTGTAGGATCATTTCATTAGTTTGTTTCTTTTCAATTTTTCTTAATTAGTTTTCACGATTATGTTCTATTTTTTTAAGTTTTATAAAGTCTCTACGTGAAATAGTGAATAAGCTTTGGGTTATAATAATGTTGGTTGCCTTTATTTATTATATTTGATCAATCATAACCTTTTAAATAACATATATTAGTTTTCATTTCATCCCTATACTCCTTGGTTAGTAACCTAACTTCCTTTTGGACTTCTTCAGAAATTAATTAAGTGATTTGTATAAAGGTTTGAGGTTAAAGATGGATAATAAACCAAGTTCTATATATAGATACATTAGATTTATTGGGAGTTTAACTTCAGATTTAGGTTTATAAAGGATTCCCATCCTCGTACTAAAAAATATCAAACATAAAGATTAACTCACAATAAGAATAGAAATTAAAAAAAAAAAAAGATATTAAAAAAAAAAAAAAAAAAAAGCTATTGAAATATACAAATAATAAATATTCAAACATAAACATAAATGTAAGTTTGGTTTCAAACCTAAAAAAAGAAGAAGTAAATTTTAGCTTCTTATAAACATTTGAAAAGTCCAAAACAAAAAAGAAATTAGAAGAAAATAAAGTAAAACGTAAGACTCATATTGTACTCACGGTCATCAAAATAAATCTTCGAATTGTTAAAAAGTTATAATTTTTTTTAAATAATAATTAATTTTAGTTAAAAAATAATTAATTATTATAGTGATCAATTTAGAAAATAATTTATAAACTAAAAATTATGATAATTAAAATAATTTTTATTATCAGTAAAAAATTATAATTAATTTGTGAATTAGTTTATAATAGTCAAAATTTTTGACTATCAAAATAATTCATCTTTAACAAATTATAAATTATATAGAAAAAACAAACTAGTTTTGATCTTAAATATTAAAATAATATTTTTGATTTTTTTATAATTAAAACAACAAAATAGTGCCGAGAGAACTATTTTTCTTTCTTTTCGTTGAATAGTAAATGTTTTCAAATTAACATACTATAAAATATATATTGATCCTAATTCTGTGACAGCGCAGATGATAAATGGGAAATATCAGCATTAAACTATCAAATATAATTTTCAAGCTTCCGAATTACATACACATGTGGCTAATTAATTTACCTATTGTTAAATATGTACATGTATGCATATCCTTATTTCTCTTACATTTGATGAATTTTAATAAACATTTGGTATCATCATCATCATCATGTATTCTTTTATCTGTTCACAATGTTTTCTGGAAAATAATTTGACAGGTGCTTACAGGCTAATGAGGCAAGGCCTTTAAAAGGGAGCCTCAAAAAACCAATCACATTTTTGGACCTTAGACTACTATCCACACCCACCTTCCATCACTACTCTTGTTTCTTTTTATTTTACTTCCTTTCTCATACATAAAATAGAGTTTAATCATTCTTTAATTTCATTTTTTCTTTATATTCAATTTGATTCCACTTCTATTAATAAAAGCTTTAAGTATTTTTTTTAATTTAAATTTATAATAATGTGATAAATTTTAATAAAATTATTTGTTCTAGTACATTTAATATGTTTCATATCGCTTAATAGTTGAGATCAAACGCAATTTAAATACTATTATCTTCCTCCATCTTTCAAAACACTTCTTAAAAATAAAATCATCGTGACCAAACCTTAACCTGCTACAAATCGAACAATGAATTTCATTAAATACGAAAAATGTGAAGCAGATTGATATGCTTCAATACAACAGAAGATGAGTCATCTCCAAACTTTGCCTAACACCTAACAAAGGGGCATCAATAACAGATCAAACCAACTTATATCTGACCAAACAAAGAATAACAAAATATTAAGAGAGTTATTGTCAACAAATCAAAATAGTTAATTACTATAACATTATGGTGTTTTTTTCATGGAGCACTCCCCATGTAGGATCTATTCTCGAATATTAGCTGTTGACTTAACCCTGATTTTTTTTCTTTTCTTTTTTAATTAAGAACACTCTATTATTGGTCTCTGAAATTTGAATCATAGCGTCGGATCTAGGTTTTGAAAATAGACTGTTTATGTGATAAATTGCTTTTATTGTTAGTTTTAGCGTATTGATTTATTTTTGTTGATAATAATAATGGAAATTTTGTAAGGTTAATAATTATGGAGAGACGAGTAAAGAGAAAGATGAGATGTTGAAGAGGAACAGGTTCCATCTACATTTTAAAGGTTGCTTGTTTGAATTAGTGTATATATCTATCTGTATAATCTAGCTACACCTTATTCTCTTGTCCTTTAACAATGTACCAAGGAACATGCATTTCAGAAGCACAATAGCAAAGTTTCATACAAATGGTTAATCAAATAGAACTTAGTTTTTATGTTACGCTAGCGAATCAAAGAATATCTCTACTATTTTTCTCCTTTTTTTTTCACATATAAATAAGCGATCTTAGTTAAATTATAAATGTCATTATTAATTCACTTTAAATCTAATTCATTTTCATAAAATTAGTTTTTAAAATAAAAAGTTATATATTATAAATTGATTTTATATTTGATGTACATGATATTAAAAAAAGTACACAAGTCAAACTACTAGTTTTTCTTATGTTTAAAAGATTCTAAATTAATTTAATATTATACTATATATTAGTAGTCTAAATCGAAAACTTAGTTTACCAAACAAAATTATTCCGGATAAGTTAACGATATGATGACTCACATAAATGTCAGCTACTGACACTATGATACTTTTTCGTTGTAGAACAATTATTTTTAAAATGTATGTAATAAATTAAAATTTCTGAATATTTTATTCAGAAATTAAAATAAAAATTTAAAATTAAAATGTTACAAAAAATAAACAGTAAAAAAAAATACTATTATTTATTTAATCAATCAGTTCAATTACCCAACCTGAACTAAAGTTACATTCTATCAAGTGTAAAATTAAACCAAACTGAGTTGTACTAACTCGATGATTATAATAACGCTTTAACAGTCTAAACTCATTCAATATCTTTCATTTGTCTTGATCATAACCCTACTGCATTATCACTCTCCAGTAACATTATCAATTATTTACTGTGATTTATGAATAAGGTAAATGATATGAATATATCTGATACAGAATAGCAGTGTGAGATAAGTGATGCAGAGTGGGCCAAGTCATCCTTGAAAAATACCTCACTTACCTCTTAAGATATGAATGGTGAAGCCTTGATATAGAAGCCACATAGGTTAGTAACAGTGCGCTGTGACCACTACTCACTCAGAACCTGATACCTCTCCCTCTCCTCTTAATCACTTCTCAACGTAACAAACATTCTTAATCGCCGACCACCTATGTCACAACATCAGATATATGCTACCATTTCATCTCCACGATACACATGCAGTATATACGTATTCTACCAAAACTAATGTCATGTCTACGTGGAAACTACCTCCACCACCTTCTCCATTTCACAACTTCATCGCATCAGATCTGTAATGGCATCTATATGCATATTTCTCTCTCAGATCATTTTATTCCATCCCTTGATAATGACCACATACGATACCAAAAGGACTCTGTACCTCACAAATCTCACCTATCTCTTAAGTTACAAGTTTTTATGATATGTTATTATTAATTTCAAACATTATTGTTTATAGGATGTCTTAATTGATCAAAGCTCACAAGGATATTTTGTTTCTCATGGCCTAAGACATATTGACCTTGATTATTAGCACTAATGCACACCTTGATTGTATAATATTGTTGCATCTAGTGTGGATATATGCGAAGAAATTTCATAGAAACTCTTTGTCCTACCTATTCAAGAGGATCTATGAAAACAAGAGTTCATGGACCAACTATTTATGACCTTGATGTAGATGTTGGCACCACAATTGACTCGGTGTTCATGACAAGTTAAAGTGGTTGAGGTGTGAGTTCGGGCAATTCTCGTCATCTAATAATTATTGGGAGAGCTTATCTAATAGAGTCAACCATACATGATGTGGTCATGTAAATTGATTTGACAAGATGGTAGTTGAAGATATTAAAAAATTCACTACTTCGATTCTGCTATCCAGAATGAAGGTTCAATTCTTGATTGAGTTGAAACAATTTTACATTAATTGATTTACATCGTACTTCATGAATTTTCATTAAATTTGACAATGCTCATTTTTCATGAGAACAACACTTGTTCCATCATGCTTAATCTTTCTAAACTTAACTTCACGGGATTACTAACCATAATTTACACGCTTTGTTGAAAGATAATATTATTTTTCACCCTCTTCTCTAACCTCCAATTATTTTTCCGGGGCTTCCGTCACCAACATACTTTAATTATAGGCACAGAAGGTTTCGAATTAGATGAACTAAAATTTACCGACAATAGGTTATCTACAATTAATTATCCATCGTATTTTTCAAGAACTAAACATTCATGGCAAAAGGATAAGTTTATGATACCAACGCTAAATTACGTAAGCAGTGATCTTACAATGAATGTTGTGTGATGATAGTGCAGTAAACTACGTTATCTCCAACACAGTCTTCGACTCCTCATAATTAATTGACCCGTTCACACAGAAGAGTAGTAATTGACTCCATCTTCCACGTGTGTAGTATTAATTTCTTCATTCATAGATTAAAGTAAAGTACGTATACCATTGTAGGACGATATGTAGGTATAGATTCTGAGTTTTTTTCTTCTTCTATTAAAGTCTACCTAATGAATATGAGTGTCACCAAAACTCAGAAAACTGTAAGATTAATCTCTTATCCACTTTCCACCGACCATTATTATAATTAATCTGGTCAAAAGATGGTGCCGATGTGCTTCTCATTCTCCAAATAATAAGATCTTACGGTTTACATAATTGTCTTACGAATGTTGCGGATTACATAATTGTCTCGTAACAGAGATTAGATTAGTCAAATCACAATTCAAAAGTGAAATTTTCAATAGAAAAATTATTAAAAAAAAAAATTATTACAAGTAACATTAATTATTCCGTGAGAGAGACCAAACAAATCGGATCACAGTCAAATGGTGGAACCTAACATAAGAAACATCAAAACATCAATTTTGATGATGAATAGTTTGGGAGATTACCAGATTGAGGAATCACCTTGAAAACAAGGTATAACTGTCATCAACAGCAGACATTAATTAACTTTCCAAGACCCTTCCAGAGAAACCATAATCACACGTAACTAACAACTTTTGAATTCTGTGGCATTCACCACATATATACCTACGTATACACATGATTCCTCATTCATATGTATGAGATTATTCACTCTGTCTGATACCTAAATACCTAAATGTTTTTTTTTAAAGAGTTTAAATCTTATTAATCCTTGAGAAAAAAAAAAATTGGTAAGGAGGGTATAACTAATTAAACGCGTATGAACCTACATAAAGAGAACAAAATTTCGATTTGAAATTGGTCGTATACACAACACACATATGTTGTGTTTGTTCGATTGTTAAGAAGTTTCTTTGTTTGGTAAACTTTATCAGATAAGGATATGTGCAGGGTTTAAAAACACACAATATTGTAGCATGACATTAGAGTGATTTAACTCAAATTGAGAAGGAATATATAAGTTGATAATTGCCTGAACCATTTTAAAAGTGGGTTGTTATTTATATGTACCTATGCTTCTTTAGGAAGAAGATATTCTTCCCTATCACGTCTTTCTTGTATCCATACAAAAAGTGGCTTAGCAATGCCATTTTGTTCTCCAACACATACGAATCGGATTCATAAATTATATATTTATATATGGCACAAGATTAACTAAATTTCATGTAAATAAAAAAAAAATCAATTAACACTCCAAGCATTTGTCATTCTCATTTTTAGTTTGTTACTACATAAATATTAAAAAATGGGTTGTAATTTTTCTTTAATTTAATAATTAAATAAAATATATTATTGAAGTATATTTTTCAAGTAAAACTGATCAAAAGTTATAATTTCTTATATGATTAACGGTACTTAAGTTGTCCAAATGTAAATTAGGAAAGTCATACATTGACGCAGCTACAGTATATAACACTTTTAGTGATGATTCGTGGAGGTATTCGATATCCATCTCAAAATCAATGTTAAAAGAGGTGAAGTTGAAAAGTAAACCTTTTTGAAATCTGATTTCCTTGTATGTATAGATTTCTATTCGGAACCGAAATTGCAAGTAAAACGTACCTCAGTTAAATAATAATTTTCAAATTTTAAAAAATGTAACAACAATCTTTATTAGTTATAGTAATAAATTAAATGAACATTTTTTTATATTGATTATTCCAATAATCAACTTAATATATATAGAAAGAGAGACTGCTTTGAGATAATCCTTAATCTATAAAAGTAAACAATCATGTGAAGACATTATAATTAATATCATGAAAACATAAATATGTAATTATATTATTTAAACTACATTAAAATCTGTATTTAAAATTACAAGGAAACAAGTTATGATATTTATATATTTCTAACTTTTACGAATTGTCTTCATGAATAAAGATTATTTTTTCTTCTAAATATCTATAACATAATAAATACCATATATATATATATATATATATATATATATATATATATATATATATATAT
>Ga0214543_1001978_pt1 | contig 40231 bp, 25 predicted proteins | sample CNSS2metaG_FD_160094 | JGI IMG/M metagenome (GOLD analysis project Ga0214543, IMG submission 160094) | Root nodule microbial communities from cowpea collected in UCLA plant growth center, Los Angeles, California, USA - CNSS2 | ecosystem: Host-associated > Plants > Roots > Nodule | place: USA...
TAATAATGTTGAATTGAAAACCAAAACTATAAAAATTACAGAGCAATAACTAATACCCATATATCTTTCTCATTCATTCATATATCCATAAAAAGACAAAAATGCATAAATCACCGCAAAAGAATAATAAAATACTTGAATAAAAACACTTGAACAAGATTTGAAGGCCAACATGTACATGGAATCAACGAGGAATTTTGTTAAAACCTGGACATAACAACTCAAACAAAAAATTATATAAAAAGACCCTTCCCACTAATTATAAGTAGCTAAACTATTTATGTCACCAAACAAGCAAGCTAACAAATTACTAAGATTTTCCAATTTGAAATCAAATTTGAGTCTGCTGCCAATTTAGATTGGAAATTTAGATTTTCCAATATGTAAAATCTATATATATAAGTAAAATGGAAATGTGATCTGAAAAATGGATCAAAAAAAAAAAACAGATTCACAATAATGGATATTTCTATTTATCTATTATAAAATAAAATTACTACAAATTAAAAGTCTCATAATCTTTCACATACATAACTATCAAAATACTTTAATGCAATGTGATCACTTTTAATTTGGTACAACCTTAATATCTTTAATATCCGATTATTCAAATACCAAAGTTGGATTAAGGATCCAACAACTCTTGCATTGTGTCTTTAGAAAGATAATAATTATCTTTAATATGTTAACAAAGATAAATCTACATGAAGGATTGCCATTCTTTAGGATTGGACTCTAGAGCTATTTGTCTTCCACCTTGAAAGTATATTAGTATAAACAATGAAATAAGCAACTAGAAAATATTGCCTTATACTTCATTCTCACTGCATCAACTCCACCATTCAAATTTATTTTTGTAAACAAGATCCTTTAAATTTATCTCTTTTTCACCTATCTAAAATACCCTCATCAAATAGAGTCTATGTGTGACCCACAAGAGCAGTAAGAAGAACAGAAAAGACTTGCCTTCACAGTTGTAGATGTCATGCGATTAGAATGTCATGGTCACCACTATTAGAATATTTAATCCCATTGGTTGAAAAGTAACTCTCTAAACAATATAAGAAATGACCTTATTCTTTAGTTGTTCCTAGAAAGGCCTGTTAGATAGCCATCTACTGTACATGGCAAGGCATTCTTCAGGTTTGTACTCTGGAGCTGTGTGGCCTCCACCTGAAAATATACTGATACAAACAATGGAATCAAGAACTACCAAATATGCTACATATACTTTATTCTCATGACACTTTTTAAAGAAATAATTCCACCATCCAATCTAGATTTCAGAGTTCATGAATTCTATAATCAAACATAAACTTATTATTATATCTCTACCAATAATATATGGACTCAACCATTAACCAATCTAGAATATACTCATTAAACGACATTTATATTTGACCCACAAGAGCTACCAGGAGAACAAAAAAGACTTGCCTTCACAATTGCAAATGTCATGAATGGCAACCCAATTCAAAACAAAACCCTAGAATAAGAAAATGAAAGAGGTTGAGAATTGTAAACCTGAACCCAATTCTTGATGGCTCCAAAATAGTTTCCAAGGAAAATTGAGCCTGTGGGATAAACCCCCAACATTACTCCTTTCCTGTCAAAAAAATTAAGCATCAATAAATGACACATACTTCTACTTCACACTACTTTTTTTAAAAAAAATTCCAATGATTATTCTTACTTTACTGAGGTTGGAGTTAGAGTCTTTGTGGAGGTAGCAGTGAGAGTAGTACAATAGCATATGAACAGAGCAGTGAAGCACGGGACCCGTTGGTTCCAACTTCCAATTAAAACCCCAAATTAACTAAAAACGCATTCATTAAATCAAACACTAGAAGGGAAAAGTGAAATTAGACTTCCCAACACATTGATATTTTCAATCTCAATAAAAAGCAACAAAGCACACTCAATATTACATTCATCCATAATTAACTCAATAATCAGAGCAAAGAATATGAATCGCAGATTATTCAATAATCAAAGTGTAAACCAATAAAAATGGAAATCGTAACAAAGGGAAAAAGGTGGAAGGACCTCATTTGTGCCAGTAATGGCTTTGCCGGAAATGAAGGGATGTAGAACGAATGCTCGTGGCAACTACTAGTGTGCCTGATTCGTTGAGGGTTTGGGGAGGGGAGGAATGCGTAGTGCGGTGACTACGTAGGAGAAATGGCTCGTGACTAAAGCGAAAGCGAAAAACCTATTCGACATTGTGTCAGAGTTGTTAGAGTCATTGAAGTTGTTCGGTAAAGCATGCGTTGTTGGTCCCCAATTTGTATGGCGAAGGAAGTCGTGAGGAAGTTCACTTGCACCGACGAGTTCTACGACCTCCGGCGAGGAAGTCGACAGCCACAACGGTGCGGTGGTCTTGGTTGATGGCGAGGTCTTGTGGAAAGGTGAAGATTTGGAAACGTGGAAACGTTGCTGGGTCGCAATCGGGGTGCGAAGGAAGTCACAACGAAATCCTATGGAAACGTTGAGCAACAACGACTTATGTGATCTTCGGCGGCGAGGCATTGTGGAAAAGGTGAGGCGTCATGGAAATGGCGAGGTGTTGGCTTCGATGGAAACATTGAGGTGTTGGCATCTAGAGCGTGGGTGGGGTTGAGTTAGAGGATTTTGTAGGGTTTTGTTTGGTCTCTTCCGAACAGTATATTAAAATTCAATTTTTATCTTTTAATAAAAAAAATAATTATATCAAAGGAGAATAAAAAAACATTCTGGAGGTAAAGATAGCGCCACGGAAAAAGATGGTCGTGAAGAGAAATGTGTAATGAGAATACAATGCCATGTATAAGTGCCATATTTTGCATTCAAAATACGACAGTTATAAAACTGTTGTATTATGAAACAAATTATGGCGATTTTTTATAACTACCATATTAAAACAGCCATATTTATTTCTTTTTTTTGTAGTGTTCGTTGCACTCGATCAATCTGACGGATTGTTATATCTTGGGAGAGAAACACATGTGATTTGAAACACATATGATTGTATATTGTGTATTTGTATTGCCCTGTGCAGTGGGGGCGTTTTCTCTCTAAGGATAGCGCTATGTGTGTCTCAAACCAGACTATTTCCACTTCTTACCTCATTATTTATTATATATTATTTATTACTGGTATAAGAATTATTGGGTCTCTGATTAATATTCTTAGATTCATATACATGTCAGTATTATTATTGCTCTAATAATAATTATTATTATAATAGTTTTATTATTAATTGTATTATTTGATTAATCATTTTTTTAACAACAATAACACAAAACTAGCACAAAGATTACAACACTTGGCAGATTTTATGTAAGGAAAAAAAAATGCTAAAAATAAAATGGTACTTATTAAGTTTAGCGTGGCAGATTTCCCGGGAACGATGTCATTTTGTTAAAGGCTATTAAAAACCAAGTTTCCCCTAATAGGAAGGAGGATTCAGGTCAAATCCAACAAAATGGTACTTATTAAGTTTAGCTTGTGCAATTTAATCTTGCTGAGGATAAAATAAAACTAATGTAAAGGGGGAAAACGAAATAAAATTAAAGATTCCAGAATTACCTAAACTAAAACTAATCTAAATGCCTAAGAAACTAATTTATGATATGCATGGATGATGCAAAATGCAAAACGTGGAACCTAATAGGATGGCGAACTAAACATGATATGGAATGTAGAAAAACCTAGATTAATGGTCATTGCAGGTGCAGATTTGTCATGAAGAAATGGATGCAGGACTAAACCACGAAACTAATTTCAAGTTGAAAATAAAACCAGTTGCAACCATGATAGCAACACTAGTATGGTAGGAAAAAGTTATAAACATATTTATTCACATAAACCATGTCTTTGCAAGTTGAAGTCCCACATTAGGTAGAAAAGAGAAAGTTCAATATTATATAAGAGTAAAGACCCATAACCTCATTGTCTTAAGATTTTGGATTAAAAGTAGTGTAAAATGCCTTATATATATAAGACTAATGTCATATATATAGAACTACAATCTCTCAATGACCAACTCTTATAAGAAATATATAAAACCATCAATTGTGTTAGAGTCAATGGTTCGAGGTGAATGACAACATAACCATAACAAAAAGATGATCACCATATGCCGATGGTTCGGGTGATTGGCAATATAACCATAGAAAAAAAAAATCACCATACACCTGATGAGAAATATGCCATATGAAAAAAAAAAGGAGTCACCCTTGAGGGGAGATCATTGGTAATAATCCAAAAGAGTCAAAGTCCCACATAAAGGTAGAAAAGACAAAGTTAAACATTATATAAGAGTAAAGACCCATAACCACATTGCCTTAAGATTTTGGATTAAAAGTGGCATCAAATACCTTATATGTGTAAGAACAATGTCATATATATATATAGAACCACTATCTCTCAATGACTACAACCCCCATATAAAAAAAGAAAATATATATATATATATATATATATATAAACTACCAATGGTATCAACCAATGGTTCATGGTGACTAACACCAATAACCATAACAAAAAAAAAGGTCACCATATGTCGATGGTTTGGGTGATTGACAACATAACCATAACAAAAAGGGTCACCATACACCTAAAAGGAAATATATCATATGAAAATAGCACGAAAAATTCGAAGGAAGACCCTAACAAAATAAAGATAAAATATATAATATAGCACAAAAGAACCAGTATCATATTATGTATAGAACATAAAGAAAGATTTTTTAAACTACAACCTATTAACCAAAAGCCTATAAAGAAAGATCACAAAAGAATCTTAAATGAGCCAATGACAAAAAAATCCTAAATAAGGGAGAAAATAGAACATCAAATTTTAAACCCACTAAGCTATCAAATTCAATACAAGTTCTTAACTAATTAGAAATGAGGTACATTGGGTAAGGTCTTGCCATCCTACATAATGTAGGTGAATTGATCCATCATGACCTCCGGTTCTTTTGCAGATACACTTGGTTCCAAACTCACTCAACCCAAATTGGATAGGGAATCATCTTTACATCAATCCCTGAGTAGGTCAAAGATAAATAGAATAACATTTTCAAGGAATTCATCCTTCAGTATAGTTGAAAAGTTGTTTTCTTCAACCCTTTTACCAAGGAAGGGATCATTGAGAATTACCTACATTTTAAAAATGAGTAAGCATAAGCATAAAATAACCAATATACATGAATATAGGTATGATGGACATATATGAAAAAAAAGGAAAACTGAACAAGCCACATGGGTTACATCACCCCTATAGTTAATATATGTAATATAGCGAAAATAACCAAGCTTACTTCTTCACAATCCCTCATCTTCTTTTTTGCCCCATCAAAGTCACAGTTGACTTATACACAAGCCAAAAACACATTGATGGGGTTTTTATATGAATGCTACTTTTGTTGAATAACTTTAATAAAATCTTCGAATTGTGGCCTTCTCCTCTTCTTAACAATGAATGTTGTGGCCAAGTATCGTAAAAAGTTGTGGAGCGTTGGTTTGGATAACATTTAGGTACCTATAAATTACAACAATGAAGGTTAGATTTAATTATCTGTGTTGAATCACATCATATAGGCCTTGTTCATTATAGTCAAATTTGAATGTGTTGAGCCTTGCTGTTTTCAGCCTCAAAATATAAACTGGCCCTAGTAGTAATAGTGATATGTGTAAAACCCGAGAAATTTAATTAATTAAATAATTAATTAATTAATAAATGCGGGTAGTGGGAACCTTTATGGTAATTAATACTAACTTGTATGACATGGAAAAGTACTAGCTCAAGTGGTTGAGGGTACTTGGTTATGTTGAGAGGACTTGGGTTTAAGTCCTATGTATGCTAAATTGTATGCTATTTTATTTTTATTAATTTTAAGAATAATATGCTTGATCATGATAAGTGCTAATATAATCCTAGATTTATAAAACTTATCACAAAACATGAGTTAGTTGAATTAAGTTTTCTTTTTGTCAAATTTATTTTTGGCATAAATGTGAAGGGTTAGAAAACCCTAGCTATTGAATAACTACAAGAGCTGGGAAGACATCTAAAAACAGCTATTGAATAATCATTAAAACCAATTTTTAATGGCAATTTCGTTTTTTATACATTAAACACAATTAAGGCTTAGTTAAGTGCCCAATTAAGAGTGGGAGAAAGGGTTTTGCTGTATGCAATTTTTGAGCATTGTGAGGAGTGAAATTTTAGAGAAAAACTGTGGCTATTGAGTGAAACAGGGGAGCTGAACTAGGAGAGAGCTAAGGGAAGCCATTGATTGATCAAGAAAGACCAATATCATACTCAATTCTAAGCAAGGAATCCAGGTTAGGGGACCTGGACCACGTTAATTTTATGTTTTAGATTAAATGTATGATGTATAGCATGTTTTGGTATTTTTGGTGGTTATGGGTTGTCCTGATCGGAAAAAGGGTTCTTATTAACTGATTATATTGTCAAATATTGATAATTTCAATGTTGTGATGTGAAATGAGGTGATTGAGTGGAATTTTACATGAAGGTATTCTAGGGTTTGGGAAATATGGGGTTTTTAGTGTTCTGGGATTAATCGTTGAAGAATGGCACTAGAAATGATATTGGATATGATTTATGTTGAATAATTGTACAATTGTAAGCGTGATTACTAGTGAAGTTATATAAATAGGCAAAGAAATGAAATTGGGGAATTCTAGGGCTTCGTAGGTGTTGGGAAATTCTGAAATTTTTCCAGAATGGCTTATAGTCATTGACTTGAACTTAGGTTGATTGGGTTTGGAGGCAGAGTGATGCAAAAAAGGTATAGAGGAGTGTAGTTGAACCAAGACTGAGAATAAATGTTGCATAACCTGATGTAGTATTAGGTAATTCTAAGATTTTCTTAGGTTTAAAGTATGATTAAAATATATGGTGCAGTCATAGTACATGAGATGATACCAATAATTAACAAAATGATACGTAGTAGTTCAAATTTAATGGTTGTAAGCAGCTTCAACAATATCTAATTAGACCTCCTATGGTATCTTGGATTAGGTTATGGTAAATAACTAGGCAATGGCGTGGTGAAGGTGAATTATGGGTTATAGTGCATGATTGGATTACTCAACTTAGAGAGCTAAGGTGAGAGGGAATGGGTTAGGAAATCAGCAAAAGGTCTTGCAGGATTTAAACCAATAAACTCATTGTACTGCTGTAGTGCTTAGCGGTGAGGTATGAACCGCCAGGCGGAAGCTACAAAACAGAGGGGTTCTGGAACAAGTGGCGTCTGGCGATGAAGGTTGTTCCGCGAGGAGATACCTGCAGAGACAATGCTTTCTAAGGTATTTGGTGCCTGATGGCAGGAAGGGTCTGCTAGGCGGTCTGGAATTGAGTTTCGCCCGCTTGTCAGCTCTAGAGCAACGTCAGGCGATAATGTAGAGACAACATACTTGTTTGCTTTGGTTATATGTGGTCTACAAGGCTTTGGTGATACCTTAAAGGTCTACTTGTTGGAGTGTTCCTTGAGTTATGACTCAGAATGACATCTCTTGAGTTGTGGCTCGGGATGGCCGATGAACACGAGGAATCCTTGAGTTGTGGCTTGGATTGGCGAGTGTTGCTAGTGTAAGTGTGCGAGTTGTGGCTCGTACGGATGGGTCTAGAAGATTGCCCTCATCGGTATTAGCCGACGAGTTTGGTAGTCTTGGGACATTACGAACTATGTCCTGTAAGACCTGGGAAAATTAAATAATTAAATAAAATAATTATTTAATAAATGCGGGTAGTAGAAGTCTTTATGGCATTTAATGATAGTTGTTATGACATGGAAAAGTGCTAGCTCAAGTGGTTGAGAGTACTTTGGTTGTGTGAAAGGACTTAGGTTCGAGTCCTATGTTTGTCATGTATGTGTTATTTGATTTATTATTAATTTTAATCATATGCATGATTATGTTGGGTGGTAACATAACTATAGAATTAAAGGAATTAACACAAACATGACTTGGTTGAATTGGTTGCGCAATTGCCTTGTGATTGAGTGGTTGTGGGTTCAACCCTTGTTGAGAACAAATTAATCTCTTTATTTTGTTAAAATACTTGTGGTATGAATGTGAAAGGGTGGGAAAACCCTAGAGACAATGGGCAGCCAAGGGAGTTGGGAAAAACAGTTCATAATGGTCTATGAAAGGTAATTATAGACATTAAAAAGGGTAATTTCGTTTTTTGCCATTAACCATAATTAAGAACCATATAAAAAGGGAAATTTGGGTAATTAGAAGAGTTTTGTGAAGTATGAAATCTAGAGTGAAAGGAGAGCATGAGTTTGGGGTGCCAAGGGGAGTTAGAGGGAACCAAGAAATCTGAGTTTTGAAGAGCAAAGGGGAGTTATTGGGGGTAGTGCAAAGCTAAGGTGAAAAGACCCAATTGAGCAAGGAATTCTAGGTTAGGGGAGCTCCTTTCCATGCAATTATATTATTATTGAGGCGAATTTCGTGTATATTGAAATGTGCAGTAATTATGTACCTTTGCCATGTAATTTTCTTGACAACATGCTGTGAATTGGAGTGTGGGATTGTTTTGTTGTAATGTGATAAAACCCTTTTGAGTTGTATGGAAATTATAGGATTTTATGTACTGATGGTGTATAAGGTCTGATTTCGTATTTTTGGGTGACTAATATGGTGTCCAAATCATGCACATAATGTTGTATCCTGAGATGAATTGTTTGGCTTAGTAAAATGGGTTTTGGGGATGTTGGGATAGGTTTCTGCGTGCATTACAGGGAGGGTAAGTGCTATTCTCGCTCAAGCTAACTAGGCTCACCTAGGCGAGAATAGCATAAACGAAATTCTGGGTTGTGTCTGCACATCTCGCTCAGGCGAGAGCAGCCCGCCTAGGCGAGAAATTGCGGGTGGTGAGGTTGTGCTCGAGGGTCTCCCTCAGGCGAGGAGCCCATGGTTTGAGCGACAGAGTACCTCGCTCAAGCGAGAGGTACTCGCCTAAGTGAGGAATCACAACTAAGGAGTGTGTGTTTTGATGTCTCGCCGCCTAAGCGAGTGATGTTGTGTTGAGAAAAGGGAGATCTCGCCCTAGCGAGACGAGCTCGCCTAAGCGAGTCTTCGCACGTAAACCATGGTAGCACATTCGCTCAGGCGAGGAAGCTTAGCTTGAGGGAGACAAGCTTGGTCGCTTAAGCTAAGGCTTCTAGCCTAAGCGAGTTTAGTGCAGTTTGTGGATATTGTTTGTACGCATTGATGCGAACGTGGATTAGGAGATGTTGTGCCATGAGCGGGTAGGTTCATGGATGGTGATTGATATGTGATGGTATGAGCGGGGAGGTTCATACCCAATTACTCTCCTGTAAGGATACAAACGAGGTAGGTTCGTATGTTCCGTGCTCACAATTGAGAGATGTTGCATGCAGAGAGGTACGATGCTGCGTGCGGGCATGTCCGTAGAGTAGGACTACGAGCGGGGAGGTTCGTAGAGGCAAGACCACGAGCGGGCAGGTTCGTGTGAGCATCATGAATCCTGAGTCCATGAATTAAAGGTACGCATGGACCCCACGAATTAAAGGTACGCATTCATTAATCACAGATTTGACCTTTTTGAGAGTTTTGACTCACTTGAGCTTCGGAGTCCCTTCTGCAGGTAACCCCTTCTGGGTCCAATCTGACATGTATCGACCGGGAAGAGGCCAACTGAGGAGATAGCAGACTACATGGGTAAGGTGACTCTTGTGCCTAACTTATCTTATTTGTTCTCTGCAGGAACAAAAACCAAATAAATCGCATCTGTTAGAATGGAATAACCAGGAAAGAAGAAAAGACTGTTATTCTCATTAATTCAACAATCAACGATACACCAATTTATATAAAGTTTCCTAGATGATGACTCACTTTGTATGACTAACAGAAAGAATAAAAGGTAACAGAATGAATACCACGTATATAAACAAAATGGAGAGAGAAAATAGAAACGACAAAATAGATAGATATGCTACAGATATTCTCTAACAGTGCCCCTAAAACTTATGGTGATTGAAGAATTTCAATGACATTGAGTTTGTCACGAAGAAGGCAAAAACGACTGCAAGATAGTGGTTTGGTGAGGAGATCTACAATTTGATCAATGGCAGGGATGTGAGTCACGTATAAGGACTGATTGAGAACTTTCTCACGAACAAAGAAAATGTCAAGCTCCGTATGTTTAGTGCGAGTGTGCAAGACATGATTGTGAGTAAGAGCTATTGTGCTTTGATTGTCACAATGAATCACAGGAGTAGTACAACTGATATGAAGTTCATTTAAAAGAGACTGCAGCTAGAGAATTTCATATGCAATGATAGCAAGGCTACGATACTCTGCCTCAACACTGGAACGTGCCACCAGAGTCTGCTTTTTAGACCACCAGGAGACTAAATTAGGGCCAAAGAAAATACAGGCACCAGAGGTAGATCGACGATCATCTACATCTGAGGCCCAGTCAGCATCACAATAAGCATTTAAAGTGTAAGACCCATTAGTGAGAGCAACAGGTCGTAGGTGTAATCCAAAAGCTAGAGTTCATGTTAAGTAGCGAAGGATGCGTTTTACAGCTTGCCAATGGGCCAATAAAGGTTGAGCCATAAATTGACATACTTTGTTGACACTATAGTTGAGTTCAGGCCGGGTAATAGTAACATGCTGTAACGCTCTGACTATAGAACGATAAAGAAGAGGATTATCCATATATTCGGACCCATGTTTGGATAACTTCAATCCTCCTTGAAGAGGAGTGGCAATGCCTTTTGCATCTGTCATACTAGCTTTAGCAAAAAGATCACGAATGTATTTGGATTGAGATAACAACAGAGAACCATTAGAGGACCTTTTTACCTCGATGCCAAGAAAATAGTCAAGATCACCCAACTATTTGAGAGCAAACACAGAATGCAGTTTGGAAATGACAGCCTGTAGTAGTGAAGAAGAAGATCCTGTCAAAATAATATCATCAACATATATCAGTACATAAAGGCAGCCAGCAATGGTGTTAAGAACTAGTAGAGATGGGTCACATTTGTTGTTAACAAACCCAAAACTCATGAGAGTGGAAGTGAGTCTCTCGTACCAAGCTCGGGGAGCTTGTTTTAAACCATAAATTGATTTGTGGAGTTTGCACACAAGATTGGAATCAAACGGAAGAAAGTCGGGCAGAGGGTCCATGTAAACCTCTTCGTGAAGAAGACCATTCAAGAATGCATTATTTACATCAATTTGCTGAAGAGGCCACTGATTGGTGAGAGCAAGGGTAAGAATGAGGCGAACCGTGACTGGTTTGACAACGGGAGAGAAAGTTTTTGTATAATCACAACCATACTTTTGATGAAAACCCTTTGCTACCAGGCGTGCTTTATACTTATTGATAGTTCCATCAGCATTTTCTTTAACACGAAAGATCCATTTACATCCAATAAACTTGCGGCAAAGTGGAATAGAGGTGAGAGTCCACGTGTTATTAGCCATTAATGCATCATATTCCTCTTGCATAGCTGATCGCCAAATAGGAGAAGACAAGGCATGCTTGATAGAAGTTGGTTCAGTAATAGTGAGAAGCAGAGTGGATATTGTTTGGGTTTAACAATTCCTAATTTGGAGCAAGTTTGCATATGATGAGTAGAAGTTGTGGCGGGAACAATAGGTGGAGGTAGAGGAGCTGACCTAGTAGTGTTAGGAGAAGTAGAAGATACGGGTGAGACAGTACTGACATTAGGGGATTGAAGAGAAGCATGTTGAATGGGAAATGAGGGACCAACATTAGGAAGTATGCCAAGGGGAATGGTGCGCGAGTGAGAGGCCAAACGTGAAGGGGGAGGTGATTGAGAAAGAAAAGGAAAGGTATTTTCATCAAAGAGAACATCCTTTGAAATAAATAGTTTGCCATGAACATCAAGACATTTATAGACCTTGTGAGAAGATGAGTAACCAAGAAAAATGCAAGGAGTGGACTAAAACTGGAGTTTGTGAGTGTGATAGGGTCGGGTGTGTGGATAATAGGCACAACCAAAGGTTTTAAGAAAGTTATAATCATAGACAACAGTGTGAAAAGCATGATCCCAAAATTTCAATGGTAGGAAAGCTTGTGAGAGGAGAGTGAGACCCATATCAACAATGTGACGATGTTTGCGTTCAACAAGCCCATTTTGATGATGGGTGTGAGGGCAAATAATACGGTGATGAATGATTAAGGATTTGAGAAAGGGAGTGAAGGGACGAAATTCACCTCCCCAATTAGTTTGCACTTCTTTGATTTTCTGGTTTAATTGCAGTTCGACCATGGATTGAAATTGTTTGAAGATTTGTAAGGTATCAGATTTGCTTTTAAGAAAATAAATCGATGTATAGCGACTATGAGTATCAACAAATGACACATAGTAATTATAACCCAAGGATGAAGTGACATGAGAGGGCCCCCAAAGATCATAGAAAATAAGTTGTAAGGGATGAGTATAAAGAGTAGAAGAAGGAGAAGTAGGAAATTGGTGAGACTTTCCCATACAGCATGCTACGCAAAAATCCATTGACGTTTTATTGATGGAGGACTCATTACAGAATTTAAGAACATGATTTAAAACAGTAAGAGATGGATGGCCAAGTCTATTGTGCCATTTGGAATATAAACTAAGATTTTGATTGGTGAGAGTTGAAGACGCAGGACTTGAAGAAACAGGAATGGAAGACGTAGTGGGCAGGTCAACAGAGGAGGAGAGACATGTTGGTGACGCAAGCACATGGGAATGGAGTGAATGCAACGGAAATTAATATAACCCATCTGAACCAAGAGACCCTTTTAATAAAATGGAATCATCAACCTGAGATTTGACAAAACAAAGAAAAGGATGAAACTCAAAATAAACACAATTATCACGAGCAAACCTACTAACACTAACAAGATTTTTGTTAAGAGAGGGAACATGTAATAAGTTTGTAAGACGTAGGGTAACAGATGGATTGTGACTTTATGGAAAGGAAGCAGAACCAAACAATTGAATGGCCAAACCTTGTCCATTTCCTAAGAAGACATTCTCAGTGCCATGTGAAGAGGTTGCATCTATGAGATTCGTTACATCAGGGGTGAGATGATGTGAAGCGCCAGAATCAATGTACCAGGTCTGAGATTGTTGCATGGGTGACTGAACTGAGGCAGAATAAGCAGAGGCAACATATGGCAAAGGTTGATGAGGAGTGGGTAGCATTAGAGCACGAGAAGGTGCGGGTGAGGGTGTTGATCGAAAGGGAGAGAAAGATGAGGGTTGAACCAGATACTCCTGGTGACTGAAATTAGGATTGAACCTATGATAGCAAATGGAGGCGTTATGCCCATATTTATGACACACTTGGCACTGAATGGAGCCCCGACCAGTTCGACCACCTCGGCGACCACGATAGTCGTGACCTGGTTGAAATGGGCGATGAGAGGTTTGAGAGGAGGTAGAGGTGGTTGAATGAAGTTGAAAATTGTGCTGAGAAGGGGTTTGCGAATTGGTGTGAGTGAGATTGAGTGAGCCTGGGTTGTCCAAGGTTTTGAACCTTTCGAGACGCATCTCTTGAGCTATAAGGAGAGATTCAATTTCATCAAGTGTGAACAACTCTGGTTTGTTGTTGATGAGCGAGATGAAGGACTCGTATTCCGCCGGAAGACCTTCAACGAGAATATCCAGTTGTTCATGTTCAGGCACAGGATCGCCAGTAGAGGTGAGAGTATCAACGAGAGTTTTGATGCGAAGAAGAAACTCATTGATGGAGTTGTTCTCCTTTTTCAAGGTGCGTAACTCAGTGGGGAGTTACCGGGCTTTGGCTCTGGTATGAGAGTTGAAGTGAGAGTGAATCTTCTCCCAAAGTTGAAAAGAATAAGTACACCCAATAACACGAGTGAGAAAGGTCACGGACAAGGAAGATTGTAACCAAGAGAAAAGAAGTTGGTCTTGAGTTTCCCAAAGACTGAAATTAGGGTTTTCGGTAACTATATCACGATCAGAAGGGGTGAGGAACTGAGGTGGTATTTGGGGATTGACCACGTAGCGGTGGAGGCGGTGGGCTTTGATTACGGGCTCCACCTGTTGTTTCTAGAGGAGAAAATTAGTGTCTGTAAGTTTCTCAAAGACAGTATAGGAGAAAAGGACAGGTGAAAAGGTAGTCTTGGGGTCTACAAGAGTACCCATGATGAGCAGACAAGAAGAGGAAAGCTCCAGGATCGAAAAAAAATATATTATTGTGCTCTGGATACCATGTTAGAATGGAATAACCAGGAAAGAAGAAAAGACTGTTATTCTCATTAATTCAACAATCAACGATACACCAATTTATATAAAGTTTCCTAGATGATGACTCACTTTGTATGACTAACAGAATGAATACCACGTATACAAACAGAATGGAGAGAGAAAACGGCAAAATAAATAGATATGCTACAAATATTTTATAACAGCATCATACATATACACCTTTTTTTAGCATCGGCCAGCCTATGCATTCTTTAATATTTTAAAATATTTTTCATATTTAGCATATCGGTTAGCCTATGTTGCATCCGAATATTTAAAAAATTATTTGTTATTAGCTTCGTCCGACCCATGCACATTTTAATATTTTAGTTTTGCATAGCCCACACTAGCACTATATATTTTAAATTCTTTATTCATTTTATCATCGACTAGCCCACACTACCTATACAAATTTTTTTTTGTACTCGTTTGCATCAACTGGACCATACTATATGCCATCAAACGTATTATCCTGTGGATAATGCAACAAAAACTAGCCTCCATGGTTTTCTCATGGACAACCTTGTCGACGCTGGACCGATGGTAAATGTGAATTATTATCGGCATTGGCCTCTTAGCATCGACTTTGAGTCGACACTATTTGCTTGATTTCTTGTTGTGTAAATAATTTATCCATATTGCCAATATCAAGTAACAAGGGTCTCTTTCAAAAAAAAATCTCAACTAGATACAATAAAGAGGTGCTTTCATATTTAAGTTGTAAACTAAACAAAACTAATTTACAATTCAATGTTAGCATGTCTATATATAAACACCACAAACAATCTTGAATACCACGACAACACATATTTCAAACATTTCACTGACTAGCCTAAAGTATTAATTCCAATTATCTATTACATACAATAGTCACCATGGTTGCAAAATATCAGTTCTATTATACTAGGAGAAATAAAGGGGTGTCAAAGCGAGCTAACCCGGCTTACACGGATTGGTTCACCATGGGTTGAGTTAAAAAAGGGCTAGCTCAACCTGGCTCACTTTTTGGTGAGCCACAACTTTTTCAACTAGGTCTAACCCACCACGGGTTGGTGGGTTAGTGGGTTGACTCACTTACGATATTTTTTTTCCAATTTATTTTATATATTTATTGCATTACAATTAAAGTGAATTGACTTAATTTATTTTGTATGATAGTAGAATCAAAATGTTCACCTAATTCTCGAAATATTATTATAAAGATAATAGTTAAAGATTAAAATATTAATGTATATAACTTGACAAACTCAACATTCAAACTATTCAAATATTATTGAACAACATTCTAGCATTTAAAAATATGTAATTGTGAACTTATATAATTATAAGTAGTAAATAATTAAAACAAAAAATTTTAAAAAAATTGTAAAAAAATGTTGGTGGGTTAAGTAGGCCAATTCACCTTCAGCCCGACTCGAACCCATTTAACCCATGGCTTAAGTGAGCTGGTTCAGTTTAACCCACTTCTAAAAAATTGAATTTTTCTCAACCCAACCCGACTTAAACTCGTGGTGAATTGAGTTGGTTCACGAGTTGGAACCCCTTTTGACATCTCTAAACAATAGAAGGTACTTATAACGTCCATTGGTTGTAACATATTCTAAACAAGACTATTATATATAGTCGAGGGGTATGTTGTTAGAGGGGAGTCTTTTTATTATTTTGAAAGAAATGGGAGTTTAGGAGATTTGGTTCCTCTCAAAACACCTAAGTTATTGTACATTGTTGATTGTAAGGTTTTGACCATATTGGTAGAACTATATGGATCCTAATAAAGCTTACATGAACTTGTCATGTATCTTCAGAAAACTAGTTGCTTTATCAAATGGTATTCAAAGCCACCTTCTTAGCCCTATGGTAAATGAATTAAATGTGTACGGTTAACACCAAAATGGAGTCAAAATTCAAAATTTTGGAATGCATGATTCAAGAAGATAGATGGGATAGGTTAAAAGTGGAAAATGAGCAAATGGAACGTTTTCAAAGAATGAAGAATTTGATCAGTGGAATATCGGGAGTGGTGGAAAATATCACCTGCAATTAAACACCTAGGTTACATAATATACCCCCTTACCATGACCACACTCAAGAATACTTAGAGTAATTTATGCGAGGTGAAGCAAAACTCTTTCTCTTAGGTCGTTTTGGAGCATCTCTAGTAGTGTATGAATATTTTAGACCTTGTATTAAGGGTCAAGTAATATAGGGTTTTCAGCCAAACTTGGGCCAACAAAAGTCAACACCTAAAGTTGACCTGAGATTTGTGCCTCGCTTAAGACTAATCATGGGTGATTAAGTTTTATAACCCTAACTTAGTGCCAAGGTAGAGGGCATCCTACTTTAAGAGTGTTGACCGTATAGTAAGATATAAATGGAGATTATTTTCAAAATGTAGTAAGAGTGTTGATCGTATGGTAAGATATAAATGGAGATTATTTTCAAAAGGTAGTGGTCATGTATCATTTTTTAGTGAAGTTTCTTTTTGCCAAAGTAGCTTTTAGCAATCTTTTATTACCATTACTTTTGTTCCGTTAAAGTTTCCCATTTTAAAATAAATTAGTTTGCCAAGAAGTCCTTCCTTTTTGCTGTATTCCATTTTGAACCCTTGACTCTAATTTTTCTTTTTGCAGATCAATCCCTGGTGGGTTAACTAAAATCTTTGGCCAATCTTTCCCCAAAAATGCATATTTCACTTAAGAGGGTTGATCCTTTTTAATGTAGATCAAGAGATTCACGAGGAGATCCAACTACTCCATCACGAAGAGTGCCCCTGATGATGCAACCTGATGTACGCGAACCAAAACGTGATGCAGAAGGAAGAGAAGGCAGATGGAAGGAGAAGATTTGGAGATTCAAAAATAAGATGGAAGTGTGGCATGATGGATGAATGAAGAGAGGATAAAGCGAGATCAAGGGCACAACGAAAAGGGATTTCAAATTCGTGATTTTGGATTCAAAGTAAGAAGAAAAGGGTTAGATCATTTCTTGTTTTTTGATTTTTTTTCTATTGGGGTTTTAAGGTGGGAATTATGTTTTTATAGGGGGGTGAAGAAATTTCGAGTGATGTTTTAAGAGAAGCTAGGTTTTGAGGTTCTAGTGTGCAAGAGAGAGAGTCATTTGTAAGCAGGTTTCTCATGTTCCGACGAGCACAAAGCGGTCAACGGGATTGGGTCTCATCTAGTGTGTTACATAGCTTCACTTGGTTCAACCACAAGCCCAAAGTGGTCGGGCTTATCTGAGTGAGATTCTCTACACCATTTTAATTTGTAGAACTCTCTTAATCTCATTTTTTTTTCTGAAAATGAAATAAAATGATTCAATTCCAATTCTAATTTCCAACTTCTGAGTTTCGCTTGTTTATGTTTTGCTTGCATTTTATGTTTTTCGGCCTTTAAATTCTACATCCTTTAAATTCGCTTTACTGTTCTCAGGTTTATATTTCAGTTTCATGTTATTGATTTAGTGTTTTGAGCATGAATTCATAAATCTGCATTGATCAATGTTTTCTCTTGGAAACCACGTGACCCTAAAGTGGGCACAAATTATCAAGATGTCTTGTCAAGTGTAGATGAATCCTTGTTCACTCACTGCATCTATTCTCAGTATAATGTTTACTTTGTAGTGTTGATTTTTGTCTTGGCTTTAATTTACTGCAATAGTTGGTTTATAAGTCATAAGTTCTATTAGTGGTAGTTTTTGTAGAGATCTTTATTTTCCAGCACTTGGTAGCATGAATAATTTTAGTTTCCTTGCTTTCTGGACTATATAACTTTTGATTGCTAGTTTTTATTAGTGATGCATTGTTAAGAAAAAACATCATTTCAAGCAAATTGAATTTCAGTTTAGCATTATTTTTTAACCTGTTTGTACCATTCCATTTGCACTTCAAACTCATCAACCATGTTTATTTTACATTTAAGAAACACAACTATGCATTTACATAAGTAGTTCATTTCACATCTACACTACATCTGAACATGAACCTAATTGATTGGGTTGCTGTTGTGAGCTTAAATTTGTTTATGCTTGAACATCCAGTATTATCATTTGAAATTCATTGCTTTGTATCAATTCACTCTTCTTTTAATGTTAAGTTTACTGTTGTCACGTTATGAGGTGAAAATTGTTATTTTATGTTTTGTCCTTCTCTTGCACGGTTAGAAGGCATTGTTCATTCTTTCATATTATCCTAGACTTCTTGGAATTATGCATCTCCATTCATGTCATATTGTTCTCGATCCCACATGATGATATGGACAACATTCAAGAGAGATTTTCACACTTGCATTAAAGCTTGTCGCAACAAAAATCGTGACGGGACGGTGAACCAAAAGTAAAATTTGAAAAAAATAGTGTTTGGAGTTGTCACCATAGTTTATTGTGGAAAACTATGGAAAAACCAAAAAGATATGACAAGGTCTGCAAAAAACAAGATTTAGGGTTCTGGAGTCGGTTATGCGTGGGGAAGGTATTAGCACCCCACAACACTAGTCCTAAGACAATATCTTTAATTAAATGTGCAAAAGTGATGTAGTTTTTCAAAATATTTATTTTTCCAAAAAATAATATAAAAGGATGTACAAAAGAAACATTTTTTTTTATTTTGACAAGGATTAATCCTTGCTCCTACGTATCTCCATTTACAATGGAGAATCAAGGTTACGCAGTAGTATGATTTCATATTTTTAATAAATTTGAAAAAAATTTTATTTAAATTTTTAGTATTATTTTAAAATTGCTGTCACACGACGCAAGTGGCCACAAACACTAAAAATGAATTATTTTGTTTTAATCTTTGATTTTTTTAATCTTTTATAATTTTTTATATTTTTTATTATTTGAAAGCTATTTTTTTTTAATTAGTATATATCCTTTTAGAAAAAAAATAACGAAAGTCTAAGATGGGTGTCATGCAACGCGAGCAATTGGACAGACACTAATGAAATGAGAAAAAATATTTTTTTATGATTTAAAAAAATATAATGAAAATTGGAAAAAATAAATCAAAACAAAAAGAAACTAACAGTGGCACACCTTCAAACAAATTCAATGTCTTTTCTTCTATATCAATCTCACCCTCTCATTTTGTACATTGTAGCTGCCTTTTCTCTTTTCTTTTTCTTGCCTTCTTTTCTAAGATTTTTGTTATTTTTTCAAGAGATATAAAAATGAGATGGGTTTGTGTGGATGGTAATGAGAAAGAAAGAGAAAGTGTAGATAATATTTTCTTTTCTTTTTCCCATGACAGACTGCATATTTATATTCACACAATGCAATATTAATGCAATCCTATCCTAGCCTTAATTGTAATGAACAATATAAAGAAAGGATTGGTCATTGTAGCAGTACATTATGAGAATCAAATCGCGTCAAATCAGAGCACACTATATATCATCATCCGTCATATTGATTCTAATCATTATAAGAGATATTGCTTCTAATTATTAGAATTATATCACTATTTTCTCTATCAGAAACAAAGGTAGAAGATACAATATGTTGAGTTGTTGGGCTCATGAAAAGGGGTGTGATAATTAAAAACAAATAGGATTCTTCCTTTTTTTCTTTTTTTTATCTCTCTCTTTTTTTCTTTTTTCTATTAAAATTTAAGTTTGAAAATCTTTGAAAAAAAGTTTATTTTACCTTTTTTTATTTACCATTAACTAAAAAACATTTCATTTTTTTATTTTTTTTCTAAAAATAAATTTATTCACTCGGACAAAATTGGGTATTGACAAAGTTGCAACTCCAATTTCCTACATCATTCTTAGCTTTTAATTCTTGTTACTAGAGCCATTTTGAGCAACAATTGTGATTTCCATTTATTCATCATCATTTTAGGTTAAGATAGATCACCTCTCCATCCGCATTGCATCCTAATTTGAGTAGTTTAGGTGCTCATGCATGTTAGTCAACTAGAGCTTTTTGTTTTTGAGCTTTCTTTGCATCTCCATTTTAGTAGGACATGACATATCAAGCTTTAGCATTACATTTGAATGTGGATATGAGTTGAATTGGTTTGCTGTTGTAAACTGAAGCATAAAATCTGTCAAGTTTCGTTGCATTCGTGACTAATTATGAGCAAAAATCCTGAAGCATTATTTGACATTGCAGCTTTGCACCATTTTAAAATGAATTATAGCCTTTAGTGTATGCATGGCTACATGTTTTTAAGCTAGAGGTTGCTGTCAAGGCTACAACTGGTTTTATTTTTAGTTTGAGATTAGTTTCGTGGTTTAATCCTGCATCCATTTCGTCATGACAAATCCGCACATGAACTTACCATTAATCTAGGTTTTTCTACATTCCATATCAAGTTCAGTTCATCATCCCATTAGGTCCCATGTTTTGCATTCTACATCTTTCATGCATATCAGAAATTAGTTTCTACTAGGCATTTAGATTAGTTTTACTGTAGGTAATTATGGAATCTTTAATTTTATTTCATTTCCCAGCTTTGCATTAGTTTTATTTTATCCTTAACAAGATCAAATTGCACAAGCTACACTTAATAAGTACCATTTCCTTGGATTTTACCCGAGCCCTCCATCCTATACTACATTAAGGGGAAACTTTGTTTTTGTTGACCTTCGATGCAACTGGAGTCGTGTTTAACAAAACGGCGTTGTTGCTGAGGAAATGGCAGCTTAAGTTTTAGCATGTATATTTACTCTTGCATTCTTTTTTTTTTTCTTTTAGCATTTTGTTTTCCTTTCATAAAATCTACCAATTGTGGTGATCTTTGTGCCAATTATGTTTTATTGTGGGAATAACCTATTTTTGAAATTAAGCCAAGTTCAAGATAGGTTCAGAACCTTCAAGTTGTTGCATCAGTGTGCTCACCAGAGTTGATAGAATATATGGTTGTACCAAGTGAAGTGGAAATAGTTAATATCGATGTAGTCTATCAATCTAAAAGCACTTAGAAGACACCATATTTAGAAGTCATCAACCATGATTTTTTGTACAAGTTGGTCAAGAGGTTGCTTAAGTACCATGGAGTAGTTGGAGAAGATCCACACAGACATTTGAAGGAGTTTCATGTGGTGTCCTCAAAATTTAAACTAGCTGAAGTTGTTGAGGAGTGGGTTAAAGTAAGAGTTTTCCCTTTTTCTTTGAAAGATGCAACCAAGGACTAGTTGTACTATAAGACTTATGCAACATCATTTACTACTTGGGCTGAAATGCAAAAGAATTTTCTGGAAAAGTTTTTCCCAGCACAAAAACAACCTCCACAAGGAAGGATATCAACACCATTAGACAGTTTCAAGGAGAGACCTTAAGAGAGTATTGGGATTGTGTTTCTCATGTCCACATCATCGAATCATTGAACACCTAATCTTGTATTCTGTGATGAACTGATCATAATGGACAAAATGAGAGATTGGATACAACCAAAGGTGATTTTATTATGGACAAGACAGTTTGTGAAGTGAGTTCATTGATAGCTAAATTGAGTGGGTGTCCAGATGAAGCCACCAACTCTGTTGGAGTCACAAGTTCTGATTTATAATGAGTGCAAGTTTATTATGAACTTGAAATTCCTCTTGATTTGCCTGAGGTTCAAACACATTTTGATGTTGTTGAATTGTTAAAAATTGAACACAGAGAGTTTGCCGTAGATATTTTTGATGTGATGTTAAGTTTATTTTGTTATATGATCAACCTTTTCTAAAATAGTAGCTTACCCTTTTTTTGTGTTGTTGTCTTGTGTTGTTTTTCTTCATTTGCAAACCTTAACTTAATTGGTGTGAGCAGATGAGGACGTAACAGTGGAATCAGTAAAAAGAAAAGGAAAAGGATGAAGATGCAACAATTTAGTTTTCTTGAATAGTCGGAGTTGTATAGAACATTTTTCTTTTGAAAACTTTAAGTTTCCTTATATAAGATGTAGCTTTTTTGTGAGCATAGAACTCTTGTATAGGTTTTGAGTTAAGGGTAATCATGGATTGGATTTTTAATGATCCAATCCACATCTATTTTAAATCCAAATAATTGGATCAAATTTTTTATCCAAATCCATTTTTTCGGCAGAATTAGTTTGGAGTTTTTAAAAAATTCAAATCCAAATATTTTGATCAAGATTTAAATCCAGATCCAAATATTTGGCTCAAGTTCAAAATCTATAATCCATTTTTATAAAAGAAATTTAAATTTAATTTTCTAAAACTTGTGTCCTTAAGACCGACATCGAATTTGGAATACTTTTTATCGGGGATAACTCGACCGAATTTCAGCATGGGATGCACTCGACTAACTTTCGATTGTGGCTGATTCTACCGAATTTTGGTCGAGGTCGGCCGAATTTTGGTCGAGGCTGACTTGATCGAATTTGGACGAATTTTGGTTGGGGTCGACTCCGCCAAATTTGAACGGATTTCGTTGTGGACCGACTCGGCGAAGTATGTACAAATTTCGATTATGACCGACTCGGTAAAATTTGGTCATATAAGATCAAATTTTGGTCGAAGACAACGTGGCCAAATATAGCCAAATTTTGGCAAGAGCCAAATTGGTCAAATTTGGCCACATTTAGACCATGACCTACTCAATCAAATTTTGGTCAGAGTGGACTCATCTAAATTCATCGGTTAAGGCCATCTCAACTGAATACGACCAAAATTTGAGTTATTATGGTTATACTTGCATGGTTGTAATAACAATTCTATTACAATTGAAATATTTTTTTTAATATTTACTTTATTATGATATTTTTTATAATATTAAAACTATTAAAATAGGATGTTATATAATAAAAAAAAATTCTTATTAATGTTATAATAAATATGGAAGAAAATATTTTGTCTTATCAATTTTGGGTTGCAAGTAATCTATTTTATATTGAAAAAAAAATTTCATATTTATAGAAAAAATTAATTATATTTTTCATAAATTGATAAAATATTTTTCACACGTACTTTTATGATGGTTGGTTAGAATCCGGTTAAAATGTAATGATTAAATACATATCAACCCATATTATTTATATAAATATGAAAAGATAATTTATGCAAGACCTCTTCTTATATAATCTTGAAAGATAAATGTGAATAATTAACGACACAAAAATTAAATAAAAGGATATCTAGAGTTAAAATTTTAAAATTGAATTTAAAAACGTAGTTGTTAAAAAGATTATGAACACTATAAGGGTAAATAATCTTTATTATATGGAAATGTTCTATCTTTATCTATCTTTATTTTTTTATATGTTAAAAAATTGATTCTTTTATAATAATCAAATGAAATATTAACATTGATTAAATGAAAGGGATAAAATTATAGAAAAGATTTAAAGAATAATTTTGATGTATTATTTCAAAGAATAGGGTACCATATAAGTGCTATAATTTCTCATATATTAAAGGAATGAGTGCACAAATTTGCTCACAAATATAATAATGCCTAAATTATAGCTAATACAATATTTGACATATCTTAACACCCCCACTCAAGTTGGTGTATGGATATCACATATTCCCAACTTGAATAGAGACTCATTAAACACTTTGCTTGACACTCCTTTAGTGAGAACATCAGTCAACTGCAATTCTGATCTTACAAAAGGAAAGGAAATTATTCCAGCTTCAAGTTTCTCTTTGATGAAATGTCTATTAATCTCCACATGCTTTGTTCTATCATGTTGCACCAGATTGTGCGCAATTGCTATAGCCGACGTATTATCACAATACAAACTCATGGTTTCATTTTGTTTAAAGCCCAAATCTAATAGCACATTTTTAATCCACAAAAGTTCACACACACCTAGTGCCATGCCTCTGAATTTTGCTTCAGCACTAGATCTTGCTACTACAAGCTATTTTTTACTCCTCCAAGTTACAAGATTCCCTCATACAAAAGTAAAGTATCCAGAGGTAGATCTTCTATCATCTTTTGAACCTGCCCAATCTGCATCAGTATACCCTTCTATTTTTAAGTTTCCATGATTTGAGAACAAAATTCCTTTTCCAGGAGTGGACTTTAAATATCTCAAAATCCTCTCAACAGCATCCATATGAAGCTTTCGTGGGTCATGCATAAATTGGCTAACAACATTCACTGGATAGGTAATATCTGGACGTGTATGAGACAAATAAATTAATTTTCCTACCAGCCTTTGGTATCTCTCTTTGTCTATGTTTGCTGAGCATTCAAAGAGTTTATGATTCTGTTCAATTGGTGTATCAACTGATTTACTCCCAAGCAATCTAGTTTCTGATAGTAAATCAATAGTATATTTTCTTTGACATAGAAAAATACCATGTTTTGATCTAGCTACTTCAATACCCAAAAAATATTTAAGGCTTCCAAGTTGTTTCATCTCTAATTCAGATGCAACGTATTGTTGTAAACTGGAAATCTCATCTTGGTCATTTCTTGTAACAATCATGCCATCTACATATATAATCAAACCTGTAATTCTTCCTTTACCTCTCTTCAAAAATAAGGTGTGATCAGAGTTACTAGCTCTATAGCCAAAAGCCTTCATAGACTTGGTAAACCTTCCAAACCATGCTCTTGGGGATTGTTTTAATCCATATAGAGCCTTCTTTAATTTGCAAACCTTCATTCCAATTGAATTTGTCATAACTGGTGGAGAATCCATATAAATTTCTTCTGAAATTTCTCCATGTAGGAAAGCATTTTTCACATCAAATTGTAGAAGAGGTCAATCTTGGTTTGCTACTAGTGACAGAAGTATTCTCACAGTATTGAGCTTGGCTACTGGTGTGAACGTTTCTTGGTAATCTACACCATAAGATTGAGTGTAACCTTTAGCCACAAGTCGTGCTTTATACCTCTCAATAGTTTCATCAGCTCTATGCTTAATTGTAAATACCCATTTGCAGCCCACAGTCTTTTTCCCTCTTGGTAAGGACACAAGATCCCAAGTGTTATTTTTTTCTAAAGTTTCCATCTCATCAACCATTGCTTTGGTCCATCTAGGATCTGCCAAAGCTTCTTGTATATTACTAGGAATAGAAATTGAAGATAATTGAAATACAAATGATGAATATGACTGGGATAACCTGTGAGATGACACATATTTACTAATGGGATATTTAACTTTGGCTTGGAGGTATGGTTCATATTTAGCTTGAGGTTGACCACGGTTAGAACGGGGTGGAAGATTATACTAGGCAATAGTAGACTCAATGTTTGGTGTGTTAGTGGTCTCATGCAGACAAGGATCAATTTCATGATCGGTTTCGTTTAAATTAGTATTATCAAGGGTAGGATCAAGAGAAACAATTTCATGATTAGTTTCAACTACATTAGTATTATCAGAGATAGGATCAGAAGGTACCTCTGAAGAGTCAAGCCGAACCTGTGGAGAAGATTGAGCCAATTGGTTCGGATCAGAAGACACTATATTATCCAAAGGAGAAGTTTCCATATTTAGGATTGGCTCACTTCCTGCAGAATGATCCTCACACGATAATTTATCTTTACAGTATAAGTTTATATCTGGGATATCAAACATACTAACATCATGATTATGCACCTCACTTTCATTGTCGCCCTGAAGTGTAGAATCAACATAAAAAGAACTATGCTCTTTAAATGTCACATACATAGAGATATAAAATTTCTTTGATGGTGGATGGTAATAATATCCTTTTTGAGTTGATCTATACCCAACAAAAACACATTTTAAAGCTCGTTCTTCAAGTTTTGTACGTTGATGTGGGTGTAAGTGAACATATATAGCACATCCAAAAATATGAGGAGGTAAAGAGACTATGGAAGGAAGGATACAATGATCAGACAACACATCAAAAGGCCTTTGAAAGTTAAGCACACTAGAAGGTGTTCGATTAATCAAATAAACTACAGATCTCACAGCCTCACCCTATAAATGAGATGGGACATTACCATCTATCAAAAGTGATATTGTCACCTCTAATATATGTCTATTTTTGCTCTCAGCCACCCCATTTTGTTGTGGTGAATAAGGACATGTAGTTTGATGTAAGATGCCTTTAGAGTTCATGAACTCGATTAATTCAGTCTTAAAATATTCCCCTCCATTGTTTGATCGAATGACCTTAATGTCTGTATTAAATTGAGTAACTATCATATGATGAAAGAAACGAAACACATTACACACATCACTTTTATGTTTAAGCAAATACACCCAAGTTACCCGAGTACAATCATCAACAAAACTGATAAACCATTTTTTCCCATTTTGTGTAGATTGTGGGGTAGGGCCCCAAACATCTGTGTGGATTAATGAAAAAGGGAAATCTGTTTTTTTGTTGCTTAAAGGAAACACAACACGATGACTTTTTGCCATTACAAAAGTTTCACAAATAAAATCAGAAATATTGCATTTATGAAATAGTTATGGAAATAATTTTTTTAGATAACCAAAAGAGGGATGTCCTAATCTTCTATGCCATAACAAAATTTCCTTTTTGTTTTTATCGTGTATGTGTTCATTCACAAGACAAGCCAACGTTCCTTTATGGGTTTGTTGTGAGATATTTTCTAGATAATACAGTCCTTCTCTCTCTACCACTGCCAATCTTCTCCTTGGAATGGATGTTCTGGAAAAAACAATGGGTTGGATAAAATAAGGCAACACAAGAATGTGATTTGGTTAACTTGTTGACAGAGAGAAGATTACAATTCAATGTAGGAACAAATAAAACATCAAAGATTGAGGGAGAGAGGGATATAGTACCTACACCTTCAATAGGATATCGGATCCCATTAGCATTAACAATAGCAATTTTAGAACAATTAGGGGGAAAATTAATAAATTTATGTGGATCACAAGTCATATGATCAGTAGAACCTGGATCAATTATCCAATCACCACCCCTAGTAACAACAGAAAGACTAAGAGCAGAGTTAGATATACCCACCAGTGCAGAAAGGGCTTTTGGCAGCGGTTGTTTTTTATGTTCTGTACCAGTTCTCGAACTGAAGCATATTGGGGCGAGGCCAAAAGGTGAAGGTTTTTGGCCTCGGGTGTGACCCGAAGCCATAGATCCACGTTTATGCTTCGGTTATCCTAGAAACCGAGGCCATAAAGTCTCTAAATATTTAGAGATTCACCATAGCAAACCTCACCACTGTTTGCCGCAAACGAACCTCACCACCATTTCACCACGAACTCCACCGCAACAAACCTCACCACCGTTCGAAACCCTAATCGTGAGAGATCACTACGCTGCCTCCATCTTCAACGGAAAAGCAATACAGATCGCGCCTAACAGAAGAACGAGAGTCATCTGCCACCAACATGAAACCCCAAAGCACGAGTGAGGCGTTGGAACGAACCAGAGTTCCTCCATAGCAGCACCTTCGAACCTTCATCGGAGCAACCACATCAGACCATTGCGGCAACAACCCTTGAACTGCGTAGGACCTCATTCTTCTCCGCCATAAACACGAACTTGCTGGAATAAGCCCACCTTCCTGCACCGTTGACGTATAGCCACAACGTGGCAACAAAGTGGCACAGAGCAGTGACACCCTTCGTTGAAGAACAGTGGTGGTTGTGGTGGACGATGGCACAATGGTGCGATGGAGTGTTGTGGAGTTCGCGCAGAGAGGGACAACAACTTCGAGTTTGGGATGAAGATGAACAGTGCTGGATTTGCGAATTTGGAACCCTAAATAAGGGATATGGCCTCGGTTCAATTAATAACCGAGGCATAAAGTGGAATAGGCCTCGGTCCTATTCCACCCGAGGCTAAAGCCTCTACTATCGATGGCAATTTTGAAAATTTGGAGAACTCTAACATGTTATAGGCCTCGGTTGAGTGATAACCGAAGCATAAAAGCCCTTATAGGCTTCGGTTGGATTGGGACTTGAGGCAAAAGAGTTCGAAAAATTTCAATATGGAAGAAAATATTTTATCTTATCCGTTGGGGTTAGTACTATGTAATCTATTTTATAATAAAAAAATCATATTTATAGAAAAATAATTAGTATATTTGTTGTAGATAGAGAAAATCTTTCTTCATATATTTTAATGATGGTTGGTTAGAATCTGATTAAAATTTAATGATTAAATAAATATCAATCCAAATTATTTATATAGATATCAAAACATAATGTAATCATGAGGGAAATGCAATCTTATATTTTATCTAATATACATTTCTTTAATTTTGAAACCGTATATAGATGTAGGATTAATTTTTATATAGTAAATGTACGTAAAACTTCTTTTTTTATAAAATATTGAAAAAAATTGGGAATAATTAACGACACTAAAATCAGATAAAAAGATATCTAGAATTAAATTTTTATAATTGAATTTAAAAAATTAGTTGTTAAAAAAGTAAAAGTGAAAAAAATTATGTATACCATGAGGGTAAATCACTTTTATTTGATTTTTGTTTGTATACGTGGATATGTCTTCCTGATATCTTAGAAAATTGATTCATTTGTATTAATGACATGAAACATTAACATTAATCAAATGAAAGGGGTCAAATTAGATATAACTGTTAAGAGAATTTGTCATAAGTTATCTTTCCACTAAATTGTCCTGTATTAATTTAAACAAGAAAATTAGTTTATGTAAAACCCTCTTTTTATTTTTGTCCTAATTTAAAAAGGTTGCCCCAAATTAGTTATGCCTAGGGCTAGCCCATAGGGTGTCCAAAGCCCCTAAGGCAGCCTAACCCCTCTCATTCTACCACACTTTGCAAAGACAATGCTCCTCTGCTAAACCCTTTCCATGTAAGGGAAGCTAAGGTTTCATGTTATTTCTATTTTATATGAATAATGTTTTGTGAAATATGAGAAGAGATTGGGGAAAACGTTAGTTTTTTTTTTTATATTTATGAGTTAGGGGTTCAAATGTTCATGAAATTGTGCCTTTTGTCGCTGGGTGACGGTGTGTTTTTCTAATATGCGCAGTTTTAGTAAAATTGAATTTTTTGACTCATTAACCGTTGGCTTGAGCTCAAATTTTGACATTTGGTTCATAACATGCTATTTTACGGTTTGACCGGTTGGATCGTCGATTAGATGTCTGTAGCTTGAGAAATGTGTCACACATTACTACAATGATTTTGGTTTTGTGATAATAAATTTTCTTAGGAATTTTGGTGTAAGAATTATGGTTGTGGGTTGTGCTTGATTGTATAGAATTTCAGGTACTTAAATGTTGACACTCATTTATTTGGGATGAATATTATTTTGTGATATATGTATGTCTTGGTATGCATTTATAAAGTATGAGATGAATGAATTTGCATGAGTGATGTGATTCATGGATTGTGAATGATGAACTTGGATAAATCTTGGCATATGATTTCAATGAAATGTTTGGTTTATGATGTACCTTATATAATGCATAAGTCCTACGAAATGATATGCATGACGTAAGCTGTGGTTACAAATTGGATTGATATGATTGTATGATCTCGACATGTGAAACAAATGAGATGGTTGGTATTAGAATGGCATGGTATTGGCATGAGATGAAATTCCACAACTATGGTTTGAGAGTAATGAATGGGTATGGAACCACTGGGAAAGAAATGAAAGGGGTGAATAGAGTTGGTATGTGATGTATATGTATGTGTGTGATACATCTTTCTTGATTGGTCTGGTATGCTTGGTCCGTGTCAGTGCGTAATTCCTTAGAAATCTCTAGGTGGGATTTCAGGGTCGTGCTTCAGTGGTCGGGACGTAATTCCATGGCCCCTGTTAGTAGGTGTCCATGGTGGTGCCCCATCTATATAACTTGGTAAAGATTCAAGGTAAGGATTGCATCCAGACACTCTAAGGAGTCAATTAGTCTCACTTAGAGCAGACTGGCTCTTGTGGTGAGAGTATCAAGAGGCCTGAAACCTATTAAAGGCTAACCTTGTGTGTGGGGGAATTTGATTCATTGTAACACTTGTAACACATAGCTCGGGGGTGAGCAGAGGTATCCACCACAAGTGCAAGCATCTGCTGAATCCGACCAGGTTATATGTATCCGGATGAGTCGAGTCGAGTCTTAGTGTATTGATTTGGAAGGTCCTAACATGCTTGGATGATGTATGTATATTGGACTGTGAAAGTATATCTGATTGCATTGATGAAATCTTTTTGGTAAAGTGAATTTGATGTCAGTGAAACCAAAAGTTTTAAGAATAGAAAACGTCTTGATAAAGTGATGAGGGTGCACACTCATGACTAGATCAAAGGTTTTTTTCCTTTCTTAATTCTAATCGTTTGGGGAAGGAAGGGTGACAGACGAAAGGTTTGGATGTCTATAGATGATGGAGTGTTGCCTTGTATGTTCTAGTTTGTCCTGCTACGCCTTTGTGTTTTGTGTCTCGTGTCTGTAGCGATGAGGGAAACTTGACCTACTCACCCTTACCAAGATTGGTGGGGCCTAGGAGGAAATCTCTTGTCTCAACGGTGCGAAGATGTAGAAGATTGTATATTGATAGATTATGAAAGTTGAGTCTTGGTTTAGAGGGCTGAGAAATGATGTTGAAAGTTAAGAAGCAACACTTTGGGCTGAGAGTGGGGTACAAGATCAAGTTCTAAGATCGTACACCACAAGTTTTAGAAGAAGAGTTGAGTTTAGAGATTAGTATATGAGAAGATATCGGTGCGTGCTCATGTGGCAAGGTTTGAGAAATCAACTTGATTTTACACCTTAACAATGTCTAAGGTTCGAAGGGTAACAATGTGGGAGGTTTGAGGTTAAGAGTGGAGACCCTGAACTGTATATGGAAAGCAGACATGAACATGGAAGCTTATGGGAGGCAGAGCTTTGAAGATAAGCCAAGTGTGATGATGTTATAGGAGAAGGGAGTATACTAGGAGTTATATACCATATCAATTTCGAAAGGAGTAGTCGAGTCTTCTCAGCAATAGTAGTTACCCAAGTTAGGAGGAGAAAGGATGTTCTAAGTAAAGTGGCCCACAAAAGAGGAAGGATTGACATTGGATATGAGATGGACAATTTCAAGCTTCAGAAGGAGAAGCACATAGTTAAGTTTGTTCTTGTAGGGAAGGACAATTAGTAATGTCATAGCACGAGGAAAGGGGAAGGGAAAACAAAAGTTTTTTAGTAGCTATGAGAGTGTTTGCGAGGATTGGCACTAAAGTGGCCAGCACAGGTGATCTAATTTAAAAGATACATGTTACAAAGGTGGTGATTGGATTATGGGTTTTGGCTTCGCTTAGGGTCGTACACTCTTTGATGTCGCCAGTATGGTATAGGAGTCATGGTTGTCTACAAGAAGGAGCTGAGTTTGAGGAGGTGGTTTTTGTTACAGTAGCGACCAAGTGAAGATTCGCTCGGGTGTGTGGTGCCTTCGTGGTGATCAAAACGTTTAAATTCAAACCCAATTTGAATTGTTTCCTTTGCAAGGTTGGGACATAGTCTCAAGGGTGAATTGGTTATTTTCTCAATCTCATTCCGATGAGCTGAGACGACCAACAAGGTGGTGTTCTTTGATTTAAAAGAGATAAGTCAGTGATTGCGTATAAAGTACAGATCAAACTAAATAGTGGGGGGGGCAGAGTGTCACGTGAATCAGAGTCATCTGATAAAGGAAAGTGAATAATAGATGCAAAGGATCCCGGTAGCAGAAGAGTTTGTAGACGTATTCTGAAGCAAGTATTAGAATTTTAACCTTGGTGTGATGGAGTTCACTTTTGCATTGGTGTCTGAAGGAGGACTTATGCCAATAATTTCTAATTGGATGGTTTCTACTGAGAATTTGAAGTAAATACGGAAGTGGGGGAGATGTTGGAGAAGTAGTGGCTTATACTAAATATAACGACAAAGATGATTGTGAGTTTGGTGAATCTTAAAGGAGAGGAAGTGGGAGGATAGACTGTTCAAGGGTAAACGTTGGATAAGGGAGGATAGACTTTTTGGCCTATGGTTCTAAGGGGTGGAAACATGATGAAGGTAAGAAATTCCAAACAGGTTAGTGGTATCATCAAGGTTTAGCGGTGAGTTTTCCAAGTGTGAAGAGAGTCCTTAGAATGTTCGAGAGGAGTATTGACAAAGGCCGGAGTGACTAGTAAGACATATGGTTTAAAAAGGGTAAATGCGATGTTGAGAAAATAGGATGTTAAAGCTATAAACCGGGGAGTCAAAAGGGTTTTGCAAGTTCCATAGAAGTTTTGGAGGAAGGTTTCTCATTGATGATTGATTCCTTGTCACGGCAGACATGAAAGGAGCATCATTTTGAGTAAATAGATAAGTGACTTTGTGTGTTGATTAGAGTAGCGCAACGGGATGACGACAAGTGATACTTATGAAGGGTAAGAGGTGCGTGAAAAGAACTATCTTACTCACGACCTAAAGTATTACTACGACAACCAGTTCTTGTTGAACAACAAAAGCGTCGTTCTTATGAGTATCAATTAAAGATGTTCAGAGAATCATTTAGAGTTGGAATTATGAGGTTACTTAGAGAAAGTTGTGCAAGAGTAGTAGGAGATGGTTTGAGTTATGATTTCAAGTTAGAGTGCCAACTTGGAATTGAAAAAGTGAGAGTAGATGTTTAGCCAGGGAATGGAATTCAAGATCCATGATTTAACGAGTTAAGAGTAAGGGTTGATCGAGAAACATAAGTGTTTGGGTTGGAAAGAGAATGTGTGAGGAGATTTCATTAGTTTAGTCATCCGACTAGAATTAGTGAGTCTCTCAACAAGGTTGGGGAAGAAGCAATTCAGAAAAATCTTAGTTGAGAAGTATATTAGAGTTGATAGGTATAAATCAAACTAAAAATTTCAAGTTAAGGAAAGACATGGTTCTAAGGCTTTTGTGGAAGGATGGTTACAAGTTAGTAGATCAGAAATGAAGGTGAGATGCCGAAATGAATTTGGTGGTTGTAAAAGAGGGAAGTGTAATTTGGAAATGGAATGACTTAGTTGTGGATTTTGCTACCATTGGTTGAAGTAGTACAGAAGGCAAGATGTTATGAGTGTCGTTATGCATAAAAGTGGTCAGGAGTGCTGATGGTGACGTAGTGGGCCAGAACTCAATAGTGATCAAGTTAGTGGAGTGATGCATAAAGGAGCGAACAAGGTGACGGGAAGTGATAACGAACATGCTTCAGTTTTAGACTTAAAGTGATATGAGACTTTGATAAAAACCTACAAGAGGTATGGGAGAGAATATGTAACATACCGTCCAGATATTACAAATTTAATAAAATAAAATAAAGTAATTAATTACATTACATTTAATAATACTTCATTTCCCAAAAACACGGGAAATTTAAATCTTTATTACTTTACTAAGAAGTCCATAAATACAAAACTGCAAGTGTAATCAAAATATTCTATGAGTCTTTACAATCCATTTTAAATAAAGTAAAGAAAACATTAAGAAAAAGATCCCATGGTCATCCCCTCTCCGCAGCTAAGCCTCATCAGCTCTACCTGCATCATCACCTGCTCACGTGTATCGTGTACACGATCATCGCCAACCGCAAGCAGATAGGGTGAGCTAACAGTTGAAACACACAAAAATATACCAAACATACATATACATGTATAACCAATACAAATAATATAACAATAACACAAAATCTTTCTTTATACTGCATGGCCACAACCATATAAAATATCCTTTTTTTCCCATAGAACCTTACTCCATTTCCATCACATGGCCACCACCATGTACACCGATGCACCTAGTGGAAGACTCGTTACCTTCCCTCCACATGGCCACTACCATATATATTAAGTACATCAGGGAACCACGTTCCAGTTCTTTCACATGGCCACAACCATGTTAGCAGGGTTCTACATCTTCTATTAAGTATCTCAAGGTGCCTTGCTGCCACACCTATCGGCCACAACTGATAGAGCACGTGCGGAAACCATGCTACGGATCACACACCGTAATGCCAGGTGGAGTTCCCAAGTACGAACATAGTCCGTAACGTCCCAGGACTACCAAACTCGTCAGCGACCACTGAGGAGGGCAATCCATCTGGACCCATCCGTACTGGCCACAACTAGCACACTCACACCGGCACACTCGCCAACCTGAGCCACAACTCAAGGTTCCTCGTGTTCATCCGCTATCCTGAGCCACAACTCAAGGGAAGTCATTCCGGGCCACAACCCATAGAATGCCACGTGCTTAACCCCTATCCTGAGTCACAACTCAAGGATACGTTCCAAGCCACAACCCTTGGAACACTAGCAAGCCCACCATCGAAATATTCTTAGAAGCCTTTTAGACCATGCTTTACAATTTCCACCTCATCCCATTAATATAGCAATAACACATGCTTTTAAAGTTTCCCGACACCCTCGGTCATTTAAACTAAACTCCTTTGTTTAACCTGCCCAGCCTATCTCGCTTAAGCTAGACCCACTAGCTTGGGCGAGCCCACATCACCTCTGCATCCTATGAAGTCTCGCTTAAGCGAGATCATTCTCGCTTGGGCGAGACTCCCACTCGCCCAAATTTAATATACCTCGTCTAGGCGACGAGTTCAACAACAACCACAAACCTTCCCTCGAGATCTCGCTTAGGCGAGAGGTGCTCGCCTGAGCGAGACACCATTCCGCTCAAAACAAAATCGATCCCGCTTACGCGAGATGTCCAATCAAACCACCCAAAACACCCACGAATTCTCACTTAGGCGAGGTATACTCGCCTAAGCGAGATGACCTGTCGCCCACAACCAATTCACACCGTCGTGGCAAGATGCACGAGCAAAATAGAGGATACACGTTCCTGCATGTCTCGCCTAGGCGAACCTAGCTCAACTGAGCGAGAATTGTAGGTTCTGGCACTGATTCACGCACAAACACATTGCACCAGCGACCCAAAACACAACCCAACCATACCAATTCATTCAGCACAACTTTTATAGACATATTAGCATAATGGAACACAGAAATATGCCCCAACAACCCCATTTTTTGCACAATCACAGAATAGGTAGTGTATAACCCCATTGTTTTCATGCTTTTATACTAGAATTCAATCAAACAGTACCAATTCACCCAAACCCCCAAATTCATCATAGATACAAGGTAGAATCCATAGCATGTACTCATAAAAACCATGCAATATAATCAAAGGCATACAATTTCGGGTTCAGCTCCCCTAACCTTTTCATATTCAGCCTACAACTAAGGTTTAAGCAAAAAGAGTTAAATTTGACTCACCAAGATTTGAACCCATGACCTTCCCAATGCCAAGTCAAAGCTAAACCACCAGGCCAACTTATATTTCTTGCTAACACACACAATGCAAGCATTATCTCATACAAAAATGTGGCCCAACATATCATTAAAACAATAATAACAAAAACACACACACTTGGCATACATAGGACTTGAACCCAAGTCCTCTCACATAATTAAAGTACTCTCAACCACTTAAGCTAGTACTTTTCCACGTCATACATAACAGAATTTAATGTCATAAATGCACTACCCTCCCGCATTTATTAATTAATTATTTATTTAATTAATTAAATTCCGCGGATCTTACAACATATGGTGGGTGAGTCAGTATATCAGATATAAGTTAGTTGGGCAAGTATGAGGGAGCAATCCCAGTGTTAAGGTTGCAAGTTGGAAGTTAGTTTGAGTGTATTGACTAACCCAATTTACATTGTTGGACACAAATCGCTAGCACAAAGGTAAAGTTTTCGGTGATTATAGGTGTTAGAGTCATCAACTCTGTCATGTCTAGGTGGTGGTTGTCGGAGGGCGTGAGGAAAACGCGGTTTTCTTTCTATCCCATCAGTGAATTTTCGAGGAAGAAAATTTTTATTGTTGGGGAGAATGTAAAACCCTCTTTTAATTCTGCCTTAATTTAAAAAGGGCTGCCCCAAATTAGTTGAGCCTAGGGCTGGCCCATAGGGTGTCCAAAGCCCATAAGGCAGCCTAACCCCTCTCATTCTGCCACACTTTGCAAAGACAATGCTCTTATCCTCTTTCCCTTCTAACAGAAGCTTTGCTAGGGTTTGGACATTTCCCTCTTCGAGCTCACGCAACTCCATTATTTCTGCTCACGTAAGTAATTTCCCCCCGTGTCTTCTTTGTTTTCAGCTTTGTAGTCTTGAGTCTAACTATGGTTCACCTTGGTAACCCATTTTGAATGGTTCCACTGTTTTCCAGCTCCCTAAATTGTTGTTGGAGCTGTTGTACTCACTACTATGGTGTCAGAATCCTCTGCTAAACCCTTTCTAGGTAAGGGAAGCTAAGGTTTCATGTTATTTCTATTTTATACGGATAATGTTTTGTGAAATATGAGAAGAGCTTGGGGAAAACGTTAGTTTTTTTTTTATATTTATGAGTTAGGGGTTCAAGTGTTCATGAAACTATGATATTTGATGTTATTTCTCGTATTCTGATGCATCGCACAGTCGTTGGGCGAGTGCTTTTTGTCGCTGGGCGACTGTGTGTTTTTCTGATATGCGCAGTTTTAATAAAATTGAATTTCCTGACCCATTAACCGTTGGATTGAGCTCAAATTTTGACATTTGGTTTATAACATGCTATTTTACGGTTTGACTGATTGGATCGTCGATTAGATGTCTGTAGCTTGAGAAATGTGTCACGCATTACTGCAATGACTTTGATTTTGTGATAATAAATTTTCTTAGGAATTTGGATGTAAGAATTATGGTTGTGGGTTGTGCTTGATTGTATGGAATCGCAGGTACTTAAATGTTGGCACTCATTTATTTGGGATTAATATTATTTTGTGATATATATATGTCTTGGTATGCATTTATAAAGTATGAGATGAATGAATTTGCATGAGTGATGTGATTCATGGATTGTGAATGATGAACTTGGATAAATCTTGGCATGCGATTTCAATGAAATGTTTGGTTTATAATGTACCTTATATAATGCATGAGTCCTACGAAATGATATGCATGACGTAAGTTGTGGTTACAAATTGGATTGATATGATTGTATGATCTCGACATGTGAAACAAATAAGATGGTTTGTGTTAGAGTGGCATGGTATTGGCATGAGATGAAATTCCACAACTATGGTTTGAGAGTAATGAATGGGTATGGAACCACTGGGAAAGAAATGAAAGGGATGAATTATAAAGAGCTGGTATGTGATGTATATGTATGTGTGTGATACATCTTTCTTGATTGGTCTGGTATGCTTGGTCCGTGTAAGTGCGTAATTCCTTGGAAATCTCTAGGTGGGATTTCAGGGTCGTGCTTCAGTGGTCGGGACGTAATTCCATGACCCCTGTTAGTGGGTGTCCATGGTTGTGCCCCATCTATATAACTTGCTAAGGATTCAAGGTAAGGATTGCATCCTGACACTCTAAGGAGTCAGTTAGTCTCACTTAGAGAAGACGGACTCTTGTGGTGAGAGTAGTAGGAGGCCTGAAACCCGTTAAGGGCTAATCTTGTGTGTTGGGGAATTTGATTCATTGTAACACTTGTAACATATAGCTCGGGGGTGAGCAGAGGTATCCACCACAAGTGCAAGCATCCGCTGAATCCGACCAGGTTATATGTATCCGGATGAGTCGAGTCGAGTCTTAGTGTATTGATTTGGAAGGTCCTAACATGCTTGGATGATGTATGTATATTGGACTGTGAAAGTATATCTGATTGCATTGATGAAATCTTTTTGGCTCTAGCTTACCCTTTTCTCGTTTAAATGTCTTGTATGTTATTCTTCTACTTTTGCGATGATCATCAATTTATTGATGGGAGCAGATGCGAGAGGTACTCATGGTCAACAGGGGAGAGATGATTCTGCTGCATAGTCTACTTGGGCTGGATTTTATTTTCTTGTTGGGCTTTTCTTTAGGGCTATGGCCCATGTATCACTCTGACTTTTAGATTTGTTTATGTTCCTTTTAAACTTTATAACTTGTTTTCTTGTGGCACCATGGTGTGCCTTGAGTTGTAAGGAGTTAAGTTTAAAATTCCAGGACTGTATTATTATGTTACCTTTGTGCGACGTTTCCGTTAATTATGTTTGTTGATTAAATGGGATGTTACAGTTTCTTGTTAATATGTATAATAAAATATGTAAGAAAATATTTTATTAGGTAATCTATTTTTTATTGATAAAACAAATTATCATATATTTGTTGAAAAATATTTATTACATTTGTTATAGATAGATAAAATCTTTCTTCACGTGTATTTTGATGATATTTGGTTAGAATTTAATTAAAATGCAAATAAATATCAACCCAATTTATTAAAATAGATATGAAAAAATAATGCTATCTTTAGATTAATTAATATGGGAAATGCAATCTTATATTTTATTTGTTATACATTTCTTTACTTTTTAAAACCATAAATAAATGTAGCATTAATTTTTTAGAATAAATACATGTTAAACCTCTTCTTTATATAATTTTGAAGGATAAATGAGATTAATTAAACACCAAAAGGATATCTAGATTTAAATTTTTAAGGTTGGATTTCAGAAAGTAATTGTTAAAATATAGAAATGAAAAAGGTTATGTACACTAAAAGTTTAAATCACCTTTATTTTATTTTTTCTGTACATATGGATATGTGCTATCTTTATTTATCTTTATTTTTGGGGTTTGTTAGAAATTGATTCATTTGTAATAATGAAATGCAATATAAACACTCACTACAAAAAAAATTGAAATTACTGACGGAATTTTATCGATGATATATTTTTATCGATAAATTTGAATTATCGACAGATTTTACCGACGGATTCTCAAATTTTAATTACCGACAGAAATATCTGTAGATAACACAAATTTTATTTACCGACAGAAAAATTTGAATTACTGACGGATTTTTTTGTAGGTAAATTCGTCGATATTTACATAACTAAAAATCTGTCGGTAAAATCTGTCGAAAATTTAATTTAAAAGAAGCGAAAATTTTCCCGCTCAAATCTCACCTTATAAGAAGACGAGAAGAAGAAGAAAAGAAGAAGAAGAAGAAGAAGAAGAAGAAGAAGAAGAAGAAGAAGGAGAAGAAGAAGAAGAATGAGAAGAAGGAGAAGAAGGAGAAGGAGAAGAAGAAAGAGAAGGAGAAGAAGGAGAAGGAGAAGAAGAAGGAGAAGGAGAAGAAGAAGGAGAAGGAGAAGGAGAAGAAGGAGAAGAAGGAGAAGGAGAAGAAGAAGAAGGAGAACAAGGAGAAGGAGAAGAAGGAGAAGGAGAAGGAGAAGGAGAAGGAGAAGGAGAAGGAGAAGGAGAAGGAGAAGAAGGACAAGGAGAAGAAGGAGAAGGAGAAGGAGAAGGAGAAGGAGAAGGAGAAGGAGAAGGAGAAGGAGAAGGAGAAAGAGAAGGAGAAGAAGAAGAAGAAGAAGAAGAAGAAGAAGAAGGAGAAGAAGAAGAAGGAGAAAGAGAAGGAGAAGGAGAAGGAGAAGGAGAAGCAGGAGGAGAAGCAGGAGAAGGAGAAGGAGAAGAAGGAGAAGGAGAAGGAGAAGCAGGAGAAGCAGGAGAAGGAGAAGGAGAAGAAGGAGAAGGAGAAGGAGAAGGAGAAGAAGAAGAAGGAGAAGAAGAAGAAGAAGAAGAAGAAGGAGAAGAAGAAGGAGAAGAAGAAGGAGAAGAAAAGAAGGAGAAGGAGAAGAAGGAGAAGAAGGAGAAGAAGAAGAAGAAGGAGAAGAAGAAGAAGGAGAAGAAGAAGAAGAAGGAGAAGAAGAAGAAGGAGAAGAAGAAGAAGAAGAAGAAGGAGAAGAAGCAGGAGTAGAAGAAGGAGAAGAAGAAGAAGAAGGAGAAGAAGAAGAAGAAGGAGAAGAAGAAGGAGAAGGAGAAGAAGAAGGAGAAGAAGAAGAAGAAGAAGAAGAAGAAGAAGAAGAAGAAGAAGAAGAAGAAGAAGAAGAAGAAGAAGAAGAAGAAGAAGAAGAAGAAGAAGAAGAAGAAGAAGGAGAAGAAGGAGAAGAAGAAGAAGAAGGAGAAGAAGAAGAAGAAGGAGAAGAAGAAGGAGAAGGAGAAGAAGAAGGAGTAGAAGAAGGAGAAGGAGAAGGAGAAGGAGAAGGAGAAGAAGAAGAAGA
>Ga0214543_1001979_pt1 | contig 40230 bp, 27 predicted proteins | sample CNSS2metaG_FD_160094 | JGI IMG/M metagenome (GOLD analysis project Ga0214543, IMG submission 160094) | Root nodule microbial communities from cowpea collected in UCLA plant growth center, Los Angeles, California, USA - CNSS2 | ecosystem: Host-associated > Plants > Roots > Nodule | place: USA...
GAATTATACTCGATCTAATATTGCATTTGCTATAAATTTGTTAAGCAAGATATAGTTCTTCAACTACAAGAAGAAAATGGTTTGGAGTAAAACATATACTTCGTTACTTTAAGGGTACTACGAATATGAGCTTATTCCATCCAAATGATTCAGATTCAGACCAATGGGTTATGGATATGCATGTTATTTTACATATTCTTACAATGTCACAATGGTTGATCACAAACAAGATGTTTGTACACATGTGGTAGCACAATGGTTTCATGAAGGTATATGAAACAAACCATAGTAGCAACATCGTCTAATCATACAAAATTACGAGGAAAGTTGTGAATATGTTTGGTTAAGGTTTATAATTCAACATGTGCAAGAAACTTGTGACTATCCCCGAGAAAGATGGAATCAACAACCATATATGAAGACAATAGTGTATTGTTCAATTGAAAGGATGATATAGATATCCAAAAATTCGTTCATCTAAAAATATGACAAGTCTATTTGTAAAGTTTTTGCCAAGAAAATTTTTTGAGTAAATGACTCACAAATTCGGACTCTGTCACCTTAATGATGTAAATTTACATGAGGGAGAGAAATAGAATATGTGATGAACAATATTGTATTAAAGAATACAGAATGTTGTACTCTTTTTCCTTCACTAGGTTTTTTATCCCAAAGGGTTTTTCCTAATAAAGTTTTAACAAGGCACATTCTTTATCAATGAACACTTAAGGGGGAGTGTTATGAATTAATGATTGTCCATTGATTTGATTTTGATTTGATACATTTACTCATATGATTCATTACTCTTTATGGTAAATATTTGTATTAACTAAGTTGATTTGTTTCCTCTATAGATTACATATTGTATCTATAAATAAGACTTTTTCTATCAATACATAGATGAGTGGCTCCCTATTCTCTCATTCTCTATTCTCTCTTGTTCTTCTCTTTTCTATTATCTGTTGTTATTCTCTATATTATTCGATTTATTTCATAACATTAACAACTTTTTTCGACATTATTCTCTTCTCCATTTCATTCATATTAAAACAGAATCCAAAGTAAAAAAAAAAAAAAAATCAGGTGAACCGTTTTATCTTTTATTTAATGTTCAGACATGACAAAAATCAAATAAAGTATCCTTTTAAATACGTATCCAAACGCGCTTATCTTGACGGAAGGATATTTTTGTCAATGAAATCGAAAGTACTTTTAAGGTATAGCACCGCCTAATGTGTAGCGAATAACTTTGTGTTTGGAGAAAGAAAAAGAAAAGGGAAATACTGAGAGAGGGCAAACAAATCAGGAAACCGCATAAGCACGTCAGAACGAGATAAAAAGGCAAGAAAACTGAACTTACTAAACAAATCGCTCCAACCTTATTTTTATCGAAACTCTGTTCCTCAATCGCACTTGTTCTGTTTCACAAAATAAAACTAACTCACCAAGAAAAAGGGAAACCAAACCACACTGTTCTTACACAACACCATCACACCAAGAAGAAGAAGAAGAAAAAGAATCTGAAGCGAAAAGCCCCAATCCAATCGCGCGTTCCACATATGTAGGAAGAAGAGTTCAGTGATGGAGAGAAGAAAATGAAAAGGCGTGAGATCGCGGAAAGGGTGATCGTAGATGCTTGTCTCGGGAGTGTCCTCATCATCATGGGATCTCAAATGGCTTCTGCAATTCGTGTTCTCCGCGTTCGTCTTGGCGATGGGGTTGCACGCGCTCGTGAAGAACACCGCCTCCAAGTACTTCGAGGTTGACGCCACTTTCGAAGGGGAACAACACCAGCACCACCAGCACCACCGCCACGACGCCATGCCCGGACTTCTCATGGACGATTCTGTCTGCGCCGTTTGTCGCAACCCCGGCAGCAAGAAGTGTTCGCGATGCAAATCCGTTCGTTACTGGTTCGTATATTTCAACACGTTAAAAACGTTTGATTTGTTTTTGTTGTCGGTTTTTTCTGTGCTGCTGTGAATTTAAGGTTGACCTTTTTATATCGATTTTTATTTGTTTGATTGTGTGTTTGTGTTTCTCCGAGTTGAATGAAATTGATAGGAGAATTTACTTTGGGTTGGTTTTTTCAGCTCACAAGCATGCCAACAGGCGCACTGGAAATCTGAGCATAAGATGAGATGCAAAGAGTTTCAGAAGCAAGGAGTTTCACAAAATGGATTAATTAATCGAGGGTTCAAAGCTTCTGCTGCTGTGAATAGAAGTACAACATCAATTGCTCTCATTCCCGAATGTGGTCGCGGAATTTCCAGGCCTATCAAGCAGCTTAAGGATGTAAGAGTGTCTTTGGTTTCTATTTTTAAAGTTTGTTTTTAGTTTTTAAAATGCGATTGGATGAGGTTGCTTAGACAGGAGGTGGAGGAACAAAGTGATTTGGTCATTTCTGTTTTTCTGGAAACAATTTTCAAAATAGATTCTTAACTAGAACTTTATTGCTGAGTAACGTTAAATTGGTTTAGGAAACAGTTTTTAAAACCAAAAATTAAGAAGGAAATCAAACATGTACCTAGTTTTCTCTCTGTTTTTCAAATTATGAGTATATTGGTAACATTACATGATACATTCCTTACCGAGTTGAATCGTTATGTTTTCTGCCCTTTGCACTCAAATAATCTGTTTTTGGGTTTACAGGTTCTTTTTCCTTATGATGATTTTGTCAATTTGTTTAACTGGGACAAACCAGGATTTCCTCCATGTGGACTGTTAAATTGTGGAAACAGGTTTACCTTCTTTACACGCTATACTACTGATACATTGGAATTAGAGGATTCGGTGGAATTTAACTTATAATGCAAATTTGTGCAGCTGCTTTGCCAATGTTGTTCTTCAATGTCTCTCTTTCACAAGGCCACTTATTGCTTACCTATTGGAGAAGGGACACCGGAGTGAATGTAATGTCACAAATTAGACCTTTCAATTTTTGGTGGATCTTGGTTATTCCTCATGCTTACTCGGTTGCATATGGCTTTATAGGCTGTCATAATGATTGGTGCTTTCTATGTGAATTTGAAACCCATGTTGAAAAAGTAAGGCTAAGTTCTAAAGCGTTTTCTACAATGAATATTCTGTCTCGTTTGCCTAATATTGGTGGTACACTGGGTTATGGAAGACAAGAAGATGCACACGAGTTCATGAGGTTCATATTGTTCTTTGAATCAGTGTTATTTGACTTTCAATAATAAATTGTGCTTTAACTATTTTGAAGGGTGTCTTATAGGTTTTCCCAATATGTTAATGATGTTTGTAGGTTTTCCATTGATGCCATGCAATCAGTTTGCCTTGATGAATTTGGTGGAGAAAAAGCTGTTCCTCCCAAGCTTCAGGAAACAACTCTTATCCAACACATTTTTGGTGGCCACCTTCAATCTGAGGTTAGATTCTAACTTGACCAAAATCTAAGTTTTCTGGTTTGAGTATTTTTTTTTATGTATTTTAGAGAAATGGCAGTTTTAAAGTAAATATGTTTCAAAATTTTGGGTATGTTTGCCAATGAAGGCGTAAACCTAGAAAAAATATTTTAGCCACTTTTGAAGCTTAAAATGGTGGGCGGATACACTGTATGGCACATTTCATTAAGGAGTAATAATGAGGTGCTCAATTTAACTCGTAACCTGGAATTGGTCTATTGTGGTGAGTGAGAAAAGCTGAACAGCAACTGAGTTCTAATCGTGAGTAAGATTCAACCTGTAATATGTTTTTCTTTCTCATGCACTCCATGTTTTAATCTCCACAGGGATTAGTCTTGTGGATATTGGATATTTGAAATGTTTAAGCCTTCCTTTTTCTTTGAGTGATTATCAATGCAGCTGACACTGCCATCTGTCATGTTTTTTGCTAAAAAACAGGTGATTTGTACCGAATGTGAGAAGAATTCTAATCAGTATGAAAATATGATGGATTTGACAGTTGAAATTCATGGAGATGCTGCTTCCCTGGAGGAATGTCTGGACCAGTTTACTGCCAAAGAGTGGCTTCATGGAGATAATATGTATAAATGTGACGGGTAAGGTTGCTTGGAAAAATATGTACAAGTATGATAAATTTCATTACCATGTATATAGAAATCCTGCTTCAAAAGTGACCATTGTTATAATATGAACGCCTGTATTAGAATAATACTAAATTATTGTTTGAATATTTGGTTGACCATCCATATGCTCATTAGATTAGAATAATCAATTACTGATTTATAAGCTTCAGAGTAGTTTTTAGCCTATTGGTATTATTCTATAACTGACTTCAGATCAATCAAACACTAACACAATTTCTCTCACTGCTTCATTTTTTCTAAATAACCATAATATGCTTTTGAATTGAAAAAAAGTCTGAAATTAATTTTACTTCTGTTTTTTCCTCGTTTATACTATAATTTTTAGTCAACTTGTTTCATATTTAAATGTGTCTTTTAACACATTTTCTCTCACTGCGCATAGTTCTTTTTGAATTGTAAAAAAGTAGGAAATTAATTTATTTCTGTATTTTTCCTGATTATATTGCAATTTTTTATCAACTAATTTCATTTTTAAAGGTCTTTGTTAATTATTTATCTTTGTTTTTTTAATTTTTGTGTATATATTCTGATATCTCAGCCGAGGCACTAATTTAGAGAGCGATTTGTAAATAGGGAATTTTTGTGGAAAAATCTGGTTATTTCATAAAATCTAGAATGCTGATGATAGTGTTTAATTCTTAGTAAATGGGTTTATGTTTAATTCAATTTTACGAAACCAACATGTAAGTTGAGGATTGCACCCGAGTTATATATTATAATATGGCTTATTCTTAGTTGATGTGAGATTTTCAACACATTTTCTCACGTCAGAATGAATATTTTGAGTGTCAGATCAAATATTTATGGGTGGTCTAACATAAGTACGATAATGGTGACATAATAGTCCTAGGTTGTAAATGATACCATCTTCGTAAGTGGGTTTATGTCTAACTCAATTCTACAAAACTAACTTGTAAGATGAGGATTGCATCTTACTTGTATATTATAATTTGACTTCATTCCTAATCAATTTGAGATCTCTAACATTAATGGTGTGCTTTTGGTTTTGGCAGGTAGATCTTGTCATTTTAACTGAGTTCTTTTTTTTTCCTGTTTGCAGGTGCAAGGGCTATGTCAAGGCATGGAAACGTCTCACAGTTAAACGAGCTCCAAATATTCTTACAATTGCCTTGAAAAGATTTCAGGTCTGACTAATTTTATCCATATAGTTGCTGAGTTGTTGATAGACGCTTTAAGCAATATAAATATCTGTTCATATGTTTAGTTATAATTTCCCCTTCTAAAAATGTGCCTCATGTGGGTGTAAATTGTCTAGATGTTCATACGTTCATACTTTGTCATCACATTAAGAGTTGAATATTTCTTGAAAATGACAATTTTTATCATCTTGTTTTTTCTGGGTTGTTGTTAACAAGCAGAGTGGGAGGTTTGGGAAACTTAACAAGAGAGTAGCTTTCCCGGAGACTTTAGACCTTAGCCCTTACATGAGTGAAGTTGGAGATGGATCTGATATTTATAAGCTATACGCAGTCGTGGTACATATTGATATGCTAAATGCTTCATTTTTTGGTCATTACATCTGCTACATCAAGGATTTCTGTGGGAACTGGTATAGAATAGATGATTGGAAGGTAACTTTCACTGTCTCTCCATGAAACTTTGAACATTTTCCTCTTTTGTTTACTGTAATCTGTGGTGTGTTTGAAGTTCAAGTACCCTTTTTTGAATTCGATTATGATGCTCAGGTCGTTGGAGTGGAGTTGGAAGAGGTGCTTTCTCAGAGCGCTTATATGCTGTTGTATAGCAGGTATGCTAGTGACCATGCCTAAAGGATGAGATGCTCTTTGAACTCAGGTTAACCTCATTTTCTTTCAATACAATGACAGGGTTCATGCTCGAGCTTCAGGACTTCAAAGTATAGTCTCGCCGGAGACGGCAGAGGTGCAGCCTAGCTCAACTGAACACGCCGAATGCCTCCCGGAATCGAAAACTGAGAATTACAGTAGTCCAGAAATGATTGAAGACATGCCTTTGGCTGAAACAAACTCCAGAGTTAAAAGAGAGCAGTCGAAGGATGTTGAAATTATTGATGTAAACGATCATGTCTCTGTCTGTAACGGTGTTGAATCATCATATATGCACGGTTCTGAAGCTGACAAAGACATGGGGGACGTAGAAGATTCAGATGGATCAAATACATGCTCATCTGTTTTAGAAGAGATTTCAGTCTGCATGGAAGAGCAAGATGAGAGTGATTTGGCTAAGTCGATTCCTACTTTGTCTGTGCCTAATAATGGCTCTTGTGTTTCAGTGGATTATGAAAACGCAAGAGAAGATTCAGATTCAAATCAGGCAGATGCGATTAAAAGCATAGTGACAGCAAATGGCTTTGCAGATCATAGCAACGGTTATGTCAGTGCAAACAGATACGATGATGTCCCAGTGGAAGACGGTGATGGTTCTTTTTTCAGTGAAACAACCTCGGCTGAAAAGCATGGGAAATTGGCCTCCGACAAATACGAATGTGAGAAAGGAAACAGAGTTAAGGAAGTGGAAATATGAGGGAATAAAAAAATTGATGATGTAGGTGCAGCTGTTTTTGTGATTTGTTAATATCAATTTGATTATCCCATCATCAGAAAGAGGAGGTGAGTTGGGAAATTTTTGTCTGGGGTTTCATTATTTGTTGGAACCTTGGATCTTATTGTAACACTTCTATGTGGATTCTCTAATTATATCATTTAGTGACAATATATGTAACTCCTTACTCCTTCTGTTTTTTCTCTACCTAGTACGTAAAAAAACCAAGTTCTCCCAAAATATATATAACTACTGCTACTACCTTTTCATTTTATAATCTACGTCTGAAGTTTATGAAAGTTATTTGGGTATAATAGCCTAATACTGAAAATGAAAATTTAAACTGAAAGGGTTTTAGAACATCAGAGGATTAACCCATTTAAAGTTGTAAAATAATAAATAATAATGACATGACTAATTATTAAATCATATTTTGGTATTAGGTAATTACATAATTTTATATTTTATATTTATTTCAAATTTTTAGATTCATTTTTTTGTAATAAAATAAATTTTAAGTAATTTATGTTAAAAATGATTTTTTATTATAACATAAAATCGTGATTATTTTTCAATAAAATTAATGAATGTTTTATTTAAAAGAAAAATAAATAATAGTGGATATTAATATTTTAATTTGAAAGATAAATGGTAAAATATAATTTCATCTCGATAACTATTTTGAAATAATCATATGAATAATTTATTGAATTCAATTAGAAAACCATGAAAAAAAGGTTATATTGCCAACAAACACATGAAATAATTTTATCAAAATATAAATAAAAGACATTTATTTAAATACCGAAAACTATCATATGAAAATAATAAATACCAGATTAGTTTCTATTAAATTTCATATTTTTTTTATTAAAATCAATAAATAATTTGAGAGTAAAAAACAGAGCACAAACTATTAATTTGGCTCCTTGATTAATGATATTTTTGCCTCAGAATTTTTAAAATGTAATTCTTGAAGTATTAAATATCAAATAAATCCTTTCAATTATCTGTTTTACTAGTGATTAGAGATTAATTTTAAGAGAGAAAAAAAACTTAAAAATGATTCAGTAGATTTTTTCTAAATTTAAGACGTTATTTTCATAGTGTTTACTTAAAATAAAATCTATTTAAGAGAAAAAAAATACTATTAGTGGTGGCTTATTCCAAAAACAAACATAAAGACATGCACTGTTATTTAAGTTTCTTTCGAAAAAGACAAATAATATAAATTCTGTAAGATTTTGAAAGGGACTAATAACTGAAACATCTTTCTTATTCTGCTTTCTTTTAGCATTTGCCTGGAATAGGGAGAAAAGTATGGCCAACCAAAAAAATTCGGACTTAATTAAGTTTAGCATACAGATCCTTTTAATTATTTTTATTGAGAATTTTTTTATTATTTCTAGAAGTTTATATCTTTTAATTGAATTTGTACAATTTTACTTTTAAATGAAATTTTCATGGTCATTAGTTATATATATTCACATCAGTAGAAAACGACCACACACCTATTTATTCGATGACAATGTTACATTACAGAAATCTAATTAAAAAACATAACATTATTGAATATTTAATATAATTTATTTTACTAGATTTTAATAATTATAAAGGTCTTATAAAATAGGTTAAATATGTTTTGAGTTATTGAATTTTGAGATAAAATTGAAATTGAGCTCTATTTAAAATTTTGATTCTCAAACTTTGATAATATTTTGGTTCAACTACGTTCAATTTTTTAACATCTCAAATCTATTTTTGAATGAAATTAAAATAGAAATGTTTTCAACAATATAAATTATAAAAATATATGAAAAGGTATAAATAAATTGAACTAAAATAACTATAAATTTTAATTTTAGTCAAAGTTATAATATATTTAGCCTTAAAACTTATTTAAATTGAAAGAATTAAAATAAAAATTTAATAAAAATTAATGAACTCTTAATACTCCCTCTTCATTTGTCAAGTACCTGAAAACAAACAGGGAAAAACAGCTTATAGAAGTGTTCTTTGGTTCTCTGTTAAAGTTAAACCGGGCCTTATCTCCGAAGCAACTATTTTATTTTTCACGACAGTAATGTTTTTACAGCAAAAAAAAACGTATAAAACTAACAAAAATAAAAGCAACCCCGCCGAATTTAAAGGCAACAATTTTTGAAAAGAATTAATGTCAACTGCATCTATCTTTGAGATGTTACTTTAGAGCCGTGAAAACTTTTTATTTATAATATTTATGAGGCGAAAAAGAGAGGAACAGAGATGAGAGAAATGAGGTTGCATTATGTGAAGAATGGAGTCAGGTGCAACAACATAGCACACACGAGGAGGTGCAAAAGAAAAAGAAAAAGATCTCAATATAAGATTTTTATATTTCAATATTTTACACCCACTAATTCAATTTAGTGTAATATAATCCAAAGCCGTGAATTTTATAGTATAAAAAGAAAGGGTTGGATCGTGAAGGGGGCATCGGAGAAAGAGCATTGACTTGTAGTTGTTGAGGTAGCATAGTAGGGTCCGTCTGATGAGGGGCAAAACAAGACAAAGATTCGTTTAACGAGGAGCCAAAGGAACCGCAAATACAGGGTTGCTAATTGCCACTTGATTTTTGCTTTGCTTTGGGTTTGGGAGTCAAAAAAATGAGACCAATGAGAGACAAAACACAGCACAACACAACAACACCCCTTTGACAATTTTCACTGCCTCGTTGTCCTTTCTCTTTCTTTTAGGCACCCTCTGTGTCTGTGTAGCGACGATTAAAGTGGGTACATGTGCCACCAGTTTTTTGTTTGTTTTTCATGTGTGTCATGTCATGTGTGAGTCTGTGTCTGCACTCTACTCACCAACTCTTTCCATTTTCCAACCCCCGAATCCAAGGCCTCATTAGATTCCTTTCAGAGTAGAGTCAACAACATATTGTTTCTTCTCCTGCACCACTTTCAATTTTCTTTCTCTATTACGAATAATAAAGAGTGTTGTGTTTTTGTGTTTTTCATTTTTCCTAAACAAAATAAAATGATGTTTTTGTTTTTTTCACGGTTTGTTTTGTAAGATTGAAAGGGAAAGGGTGTGTTAAGTGTCGAGCATCCAACTCCAACGAACGAAGCTTCCTACCATACTTCCTACTGTTTCAGCTCTCTTCACTTTTTCCCTATCCACCCATCACTCGTATTAATTCAAAACACCCTCCAATCCAACCCCATCTCCATCCCTATCTCTCTCTCTCTTTCTTTTGTCTTCTATTCTGCAACACGCTCCCTCTGTTTCTTTTCCTACCCACACCACTCTACCAAACACCACTTTCAACTTCTACCAGGTACCCTTTACTTCTTGCTTCGTCTTTTTTTCTCATCTGATTGAACCCTTTAGTATGTGTGTCGTAGTCACTTGTTTTACTTGCAGTCTTGCTGTGAACGTCTTTGATTTCACCTGAAGATTGTCTTTTTACTCTCTTTTTTGTTAATTTTTTGCTTTGAGTTCGAAAAACAGTGTGAAGGAGGGTGTACTGATAGAGGTGCGTTTTCAAACTTAAGGATTGATTTAATGGGCAGGCACCATTGTATGCAATGGGGGGTCTTTTAACTGTTTATTAACTCGGCAGTGTTGCAATTTTGGCCAGCACAGCTGAAGAATCGCGATGTTGAAGTTGAAATAATGTCACTGTAGGAGAGGGGTTGGGGAACAAAGGGTCATGATGTTCTTGATTTGTTGCGTTTTAGAATTCAAGGTCACTCTTTGTTATATGTATGTTTCAATTTGGAAATCTTCATTCCTTCCCTTTTTTTATGTCTGTGAGTAGTAATTAGCAGTGGAAAAGTTGATTGCTTGGTAACATTTTTGTTTCTTTGCTGTTTCTCCACAGATTGTTTGCCAATGGAATGTAATTATCAGTGTGGCCAGAGTGTTGCAAGCTTGAAGAGAAAGTCGCGAGAAGATGAAAACGATATACTCTTCAACACCTTTTCTCTGGATGACCTTAATGAGGATCTCTTTGAAAGGATACTTTCATGGCTTCCAACTTCCACATTCTTTCGCCTGAATTCTGTGTGCAAAAGATGGAAATCGGTTGCTGATTCTGCAAGTTTCAAGCTTGCCTGCTCTCACATTCCCTCGAGGGATCCTTGGTTTTTAATGGTTGCGCCCAACCTTAATCAATCTGTTATCTTTGATTCTGCTGAGAGCGCTTGGAAGAGACTAAACCACCCACCTCTTCTGCAAGAAGAATGTAACCAAAATTGCATGCCGGTTGCAGCCTCTGGTGGCTTGATTTGCCACCGGAAATTATCAGGAAACTTCATTGTGAGCAACCCCGTGACAGGATCTTGTACAGAACTTCCCCCAATTCGTGCCCCGCAGCATCAACCTCTCAATGCCATTGTGATGAGCACAGCTTGCAAAGACCAACTTTCCTTCAAAATTGTCTTAGTCTTTGGTGAACTTCCAAATCTCTTGTTCAAAGTCTACGATTCAAGATCTGGCTGTTGGGATGCTGAGATTGCTCTGAGGAGAAAGACAGAAGACAGTTCAATGGAACATGATTCTACTGATGACAACGTTGTGTACTTCCTCAGCAAAGCTGGAATTGTTGTGGCAAGCAACATGCAGAGAAGCCCCTCTAAGCAATATTCATCGGTTATTACCAACAAAGATGGCCAAGACATTGTGTACTTTGTTAGCTCCTCAGGGAACGTGGTAGCTTGCAATTTGACATGCAAGTGCTTCTCTGAGTATCCTAGGTTGTTACCTGTTTTTAGTGAGTATTCCATTGATGTTGTAGAGTGCAATGGGGAGATGGTAGTTGTTTTGTTATCAGAATTCTTGGAGAGTGCAACTCTTAGAGTGTGGAAATATGATGAGGCTAATAGAGGGTGGCATCAGATTGCGGCAATGCCTGCAGCAGATTCTCATGTGTGGTATGGAAAGAAAGCAGACATCAATTGTGTTGGAGCTGGAAACCAAATACTGATATGCTTGAACTCCTCTGATCTATGCACTTATATTCTGTGTGATTTGGAAACCAATAAATGGGTTGAATTGCCAAAATGTTGCATAAATGGAGAAGTCATAGACTTTATGTCTGCATTTTCATTCGAGCCTCGGATAGAGGCTTCTCTATGACAGCCAAGTTAACTTCTGTTTCTTCGTAGGATTGGATTTCAACTCAGATTTTCAACATATGAAGTTTTCAATGGATATGTTGATGACAGTGAATGAAGTTGACGGGTACCTGCTTCACATGGGAAAACGGCGAGTGTTCTAAACAAGCTACTCTTCCGTACATATGCTGCTCTATGTGTAGCATGGATTATTGGGAACTTTATGAGTTGATTCAAAATGATAAAGAAAGAAAAAACTGTAGTTGTAACCAGATTGAACGAAACTACCTAGGTTGAGTAAAATCTGTAAAGAAAAGTTAAATGATGACATGCAATGTGCTTCAACAGTTTATGACTGTACTGGAACAAGTTCTGTCATATTGCCATTGGCACAACACCGAAATCATTTTTTTTTCTGTCACGTAATACATTGTTAACTGGAATCCAATTTTCCACTGTTAAAATTACTTCAAAACCAGTTGTTCAGACTTAACTTGAAGCATAAATACTGTGCCATGCTGATTATGAACAGTATTTAGTGCTGAAATTTTCACATCAGCTAAAAAACATACCAATGGTGTGTAACTAGATTACAATCTTCTACTGTTACTCTTTGTGGGATTGAATAAATTTTAGTTTCTGCCATTCTAATGAATTCATTTCAGGTTAAATTTGTTGTTAAAAGAAACCAAAATTACTTTATATAGGTTGAACAAACACCTTTGAACAGATAAATTATGAAGAACAGAATATTTAGTACTGTAACGAGAATTATTCCACTTTCTTGGATGTATCATTCATGTTAATCCATCGTTGGAGGGTTGGTTACTAGATGGCGTTAATGACTTGGTATTAGTTGGTTTGTTTCAAAATAAAGCAAGAGAAAAATATTATAAAAAGATAAAGGTTTAAATCATCATGGTTCCGGTTTTTTACAAAAATCTTAAGTCTTCAGATTTTTATTCGTCTCAATTGTTTCTTCTTTTCGAAAATGTGTTCAAATAAATTATGTTTGGTGTTGATGAGTTGTAATTTTATACACAATATGTCATTTGGTTTTAAAATTCACTGTTGTTTAAGGAAGAGATTGTCTTCCGTGAAAGAAGAGGTTGTCTTTTCCATTATTCATTGTTCAACTAAGGTATGTCTCACACTCGTTCTTATTCGTCTTGCACATGGGAGATGCAAAATCCTAGCATGTCTTCTCATGGTGGTGGGGCAAGGAGGTTGGGTGTAAAACCCATTTGTTATTGTGGTAAGAATGCAATCTTAAGAACTACTACAACCTTTAAGGACAAGAGAAAATAATTTTGGAGTTGTCCTAGTTTAAGATCTATGAAACCGAAATTCACTATTTTTTTTTTGTTATGCAAGCAAATTTTGAAGGGAATTGTTGTTGTTTTGTTGAACAGGGTGGGCATGAAGAATTAGTTGGTTGCAATTATTTCCAATGGTGCATTGAACAAGGAATTGAAGAAAAACTTGGTCTGATGAATAAAGAAAAGGATGAATCTTTGGTGAAGATGGAAGAAAGGGATGGTGAAAGGGTGAAAACTGAGAAATTAGAGAAATTTGTTTTTATGTTGGAAAAATGGTTTAAGTTGTTAATATTGGATGATGTTTGTTTTGTGCGTAATTAATATAATTGTAATATCAATGTTGATAAAACTCCATGATGTCTTATAAAAAGTTGAAGTAGTTGATGTAATCTTTTTCAATTAATGAGACAGATTCATTGGTTGTTAAAACATTGTGTAACCAAAAGTTATAAATATATTGTTGTATATGAAGAAATTATACATATTAGTCCACCAAGTGAAATTTCATTGTTTCCCAAAAACTGGCACTCCAACAATTGTACTTAATGATTACATCAAAATAAAGGTGCTTTAATAGTTTAACAGATGCACAAATTAACACATCAAAATACATCCCCTCTTGATGCACCAAGGAAATACATGCTTAAATTAAATACATTTGTCAACACTCAATTTCGTCCGAATAAATAAAATTCATTTCCAAAAAAATATCCAAATATTCCAAAAGAATTTTTCAAACAGTTTTCAAAGAACTATGTAAACTTAATTCCTAATTTTCAGTGAGAATACGTAGAAATCGCCTTAATCCTTGTCGGAACTTAGTATTATTATCTTAATATTTTTGGGGGAAAATTAACCTTTTGAAAAATTCATCAATTTGCATATTTAATTAAAGGTGTCATCTTCGGGCGGACACCATAGGTGCAAACACCTTTCCTATAAGTAACTCACTCCCGGATACAAAATCAAATTTTTGCATATCTTTTCTTATGTTGCGGTTTTCCATAGTTTTTTCTTAGTAAACTACGGCGATGACTCTAAACTCTCTTTTTAAACTCATTTCTTTTTTGTTCGTCGTTCCATCGTGATTTCGGTTGTGATAAAGTATAAAGTCCTCCCTACGAGGAACTATAAAGTCCTCCCTGCAAGACACCATAAAAGCCCTTCCAACGAGACCACATTAAGTCCTCCTAGCGAAACACCACAAAGTCCTCCCTACGAGGAACTATAAAGTCCTCCCTGCAAGACACCATAAAAGCCCTTCCAACGAGACCACATTAAGTCCTCCTAGCGAAACACCACAAAGTCCTCCCCACGAGGCACCATTAAGTCCTCCCCACGAGGCACCACAAAAGCCCTCCTCGCGAGGCCACATTGAGTCCTCCTTACGAGACACCATAAAATCATCCATGCGAAGCACAATTAAATCCTCCCCGTGAGAACCATAAAACCCTCCACACGTGAGACACCATTAATCCCTTCCCATGAGACACACCATTAAGCCCTCTCCGGGAGGCACCATAAAGTTCTCTTCGCGAGGCACCATAAAATGTCTTCCCCGCGAGGCCAAATTAAGCTTTCCATGTGAGGTACCATTAAGCCATCCTTTTGAGGCACCATTAAGTCCTCCTTCTGAGGCATCATTAAGCTCTCCACGTGTTGCACCATAAAGCTCTTCCCACGAGGCACCATAAACTCTCCCTACGATACACTATTAAACCCTCTTCGCGAGACACCATAAACATCTTGTCGCGATGCACCATTAAGCTCTCCCCGTTAGGCATCATTAAATCCCTCACGCGATACCACATTAGACCCTCTCTACGTGGCACCATCAAGCCCTCCCCGTGAGACATCATAGAGTCCTTCTCGCAAGGTCACATTAAGTCCTCCGTGTAATGCACCATAAAGCCCACCTTGCGAGGCACATTGATCCCTCCTTAACACATGGTCCATACAGTCCATAGTGTGATGTTAAGAAAATGAAGAAAGAAGAGAGCTTTAATGTTCATATTTCTTTCTCACTCACTGCTTCTTACCTCTTGGTTTCCAACTCTATGAATATTTGTGTGTGATATTACTATTTGTTATGTTTTTTCTTTTCATTCAAAACTTAATGTTTTTTCAAAATGCAAATTTGCATTTTCCTCTGTCATTGTCTTTTTTTTTTCTTTCAAAACTTGCAATCCTGCTTCTTTGCATTTGTTTACGTTGTTGTACCTGAACTCCAAAACGTACATGTACGTGAACTCTAAAATGTGCATGTTGTACCATAGCTATTGCAAGTAGTAAGCATTTTGAAAAGGGAATTATAAGAATAGCTCGAAGACATTCTGCCTTTGCTATCTTATTCACCAGTAGATGGCGTATTTTCTTGTGCTGGAAGTTGGTGGGCTTCACTGAATTTTAGTGATGTGTTGTGAGCGTGAGTGGGTTTTAGCGTGTGTGGGGTGTATAAAGGAAAATTTACATAGCCCATCAAGAAAACAAGGTGTCGGAAATATGTTTCTACTATTTTTTAATTTTCAATTAATTTTTCTTTCAATTTTTTATTTTCCTTTTTATACAATTATTTCACTTATTTTTACTTTTTTTTTATTTACTATTTCAATTTTTTTAAAATTATTTTATTTGTCATAGTAATATTTATGCTAAGTTCTTAGTAAGTATAGCAGCATCCAAATTCGCTGGTTTTCTTCAAAAAATTCTTGTACATAAATTTATCCACACATTTGCAGAATATTAGTTAAGGAAGAAATAGTTTCCTTCATGCGTCCCATATTTTTTTTCCCATTTTGTCTTTTTCGATTATATAATTCTCTAGCCATTTATTCTTTAAAAAATACTTATAGAGTGCACAATCCAGAATAGAAAAAAAAATTAAAAAAAAAATTATGGTATTGCAAGAAGAAAGCCATGGAGGTGCAGGAAGAAACTACCCTTAGTTATAATAGGCTTACATTCAGCCGAATGGGTCTAAAACCCATAGGCCGAATTATGCCCAAATAAAGGATATTTTAAAGTGAGAAATAATTAAAAAAATTTATCCCTAAGCCATTGATCTCTTAAAGTTTATAGTGCTCTCAAAATTTAGGAGACATCAAATTACATCTAAATAAAGTTGTATTTGCAATAGCTATATAAGGCATAACGTATTCAGCAGAGTTAAGTGACCATGTTGGAATTGGAAAAAATGAAAAGAAAGATAAGAACAGTTTTTACTAGTATTTTATTTACAAAAAAAAACTAAAAATATTTTTTTCCGTTTAAATAAACTTCTTAAAGGCGAAAAGAAAAATTAATAATGTTCTCATACTTGTTAATTGGAATGGCAAACATTTTAACTGAGATGCTAGAAATATGCTCTAAGAATTTATAATAATAAAAAGTATTCCTTCACTGTATTCTCAGCTAATTATTTTGTAAGTTAAATTAAAATTTGAACTTGACAATTGACATAACAGGAGAGAAAAACAAAAACTCAGAACTTGACAAATTTTACCCTTGTTTAAAAAAATTGAAAACCAAGGAAATTAAAGTAAAGTTCAGAATGATGCATTACACATATCAATAATTATAAATGCTGTCTCTGAACATAACACAATCACTAACCCATACAAAATCATTAGACACAATTATTGAATGTTCAGACAATAACAACGCATCATTAACGAGATAAACAACATTGTAAACAGAAAAACAGTGGGAAAACAAACTAAACCCAACCACTGATAGCAACATCTTGCAGATTCATCTTCCTCACGAGACAACCCTTCAATCGTTGTCAAATCATCAATGGAGCATTCAGTAAAAACATCCTTAACATAACCAAACGGAGGGTTTGTGGTTGCAGCCAAATTCAGACAGAAAAACATTAGCTGAGATACTGTCGCAGCTAAAGGGTTCATGTTTGCACTGCACAAAGAACAAAGTGGACCTCATGCTATCTCAGCGTTTATGCCATCTTCCTCAAACTCACTATACAAGACAGTGACACATGAAAAAGTGAATAGAAAAAGTTACATAACATATCACACACCATATCTTTCTTGACAAGTTTAGGTGTAGATAACTATTTTGGTTGAGCGAGTTAAATACCCATCACCACCTTATGCATGCCATGGCACCCAAGACCAAGATACCTTATGCATGTATTTTGACCACCAACAGTCGTTAGCGTGAGGAACATTGTCCTGTTAGAAAATTATTCAATAACAACCCATTTTAAAGACAAAATATAATTCATAGTTAGTCATTATAATAATGAATTTACATATTAATTTATAACTAAAAAATATTAGTATTTCAATATTCTATTATAAATAAAAAATTATAGTTAATTTGTGAATTAAAGTCTAAGTTCATATTTCACATTAGTTGTCAATTTTCTTTATTATAATTTTCAATTTTTTTCATATTCTCTTATTTGGATGACATCATCTCATGCATGTCATATGGTGAAAAAATTGTATTAAGGTAATGCAAATATGTTTAATCAAGGACTAGGACATTTTAAATTTATCTAGAGTAAGTCAGGTCTATACAACATAGATTCAATAATTAATTAACAGGTCCATTAAAATAATATAGAAGAATCACGGATAACGAGGTATATATTGTTTATTAATTTATTATTTAGTATACATAGTTAAACATAAGAGTGTTATTACATACATCCTAACTCTTTAGACGAGACATTAATAACAAAGTATACATTCTTAATTAATTTATCATTTTTTACACAGAGTGTCATTATACACCCTAACCCTTCAAAGGGGACACCAATAACGATGTACACATTGTTCATTAATTTATCATTTATTACACATAATTGAGTGTCATTACAGACACCCTAATCCTTTAGACGAGATATTAATAACGAGGTATACATTGTTCTTTAATTTATATTTTTTACGCAGAGTATCGTTATAAACACCTAAACCCTTCCGGGGATACTAATAATAAGGCATACAATGTTCTTTAATCTATCCTTTATATACATTGTTCATTAATTTATCATTTATTACATGTAATTGAGCGTTAGAGTATTGTTACAGACACCCTAATTAACCCTTAAGAACATTAATAACGAGATATACATTATTCATTAATTTATCATCTTTTATGCATGTGTCATTAGAGACGCTCTAGCCCTCTTAAGGGGACACTAATAATGAGGTTACATTGTTCCTCAATTTATCCTTTATTAAACATAATTGAGCGTCAAAGTGTCATTACAGACACCCTAACCCATGGTTCGTTAATTTATCATTTTGTACGCAAAGTGTTACTACAAACACCTTAACCATTCAGACGAGACACTAATAACGAGATATATATTGTTCATTAATTTATCATTTATTACGCATAATTGAGTGTTAGAGTGTCATTACAAACACTCTAATTAACCTTCGCACGAGACAAAAATAACGAGGTATACATTATTCATTAATTTATCATTTTTTTACACAACATGTCATCACAAACACCCTAATCCTTCAGAGAGAACACTAATCACGATCTACGTTGTTCATTAATTTATCATTTATTGCACATAATTGAGCGTCAGAATATCATTATAGACACCCTAATTAAACCTCTAGAACATTAATAACAAGTTATACATTATTCATTAATTTATCATATTAATTTATCATTTTTTACGTAGAGTGTCATTACATACATTCTAAACCTTTAGAGGAACACTAATAACGAGGTATACATTGTTCATTAATTTTATATTTATTAAACATCATTGAGCCTTATAATGTCATTATAGACACCCTAACAATTGTTCATTAATTTATCATTTTGTACGCATAATTGAGCGTCATAGTGTCATTACAAACCTCCTAATTAATCCTTTGAACCGAACATTAATAACGAGGTATACATTATTTATTAATTTATCTTTTTTAGTCAACATATCATTACAGACACCCTAACATTTCAAATGAGACACTAATATCGAGGTATATATTATTAATTAATTTATCATTTATTACACGTAATTGAGTGTCATTACAAATGTCATAATTAACCCTTCAGACGAGACATTAATGACTAGGTATACATTATTCGTTAGTTATCATATTTTACCTAGAGTGTCATTACAGACACCCTAACCCTTTAGACTTCAGAAGGGATACTGATAAAGAGGTATAAATTATTCATTAGTTATCATTTATTATGCATATTGTCAATATAGATACCCTAAACCTTTAGATGTGACACTACTAACGATGTATTCATTATTCATTAATTATCATTTATTACGCATAATTGAGCGTCAGAGTATCATTAGATACACTCTAATTAACCCTCTAGACAAGGTATACATTGTTTATTAATTTATCATTTATTACGCATAATTGAGTGTCAGAGTGTCATTTCAAATACCATAATTAACCCTTCAGACGAGACATTAATAACGAGGTATACATTATGCATTAATTATCATTTTTTTACCAGAGCGTCATTAGAGACACCCTAACCCTCCAGACATGATACTGATAAAGGGGTATAAATTGTTCATTAGTTATCAATTTTCTTTATTATAATTTTCAATTTTCTTCATATTCTCTTATTTGGATGACATCATCTCATGCATGTCTTATGGTGAAAAAACTGTATTAAGGTAATGCAAATATGTTTAATCAAGGACTAAGACATTCTAAATTTATCTAGACTAAGTCAGGTCTATACAACATAGATTCAATAATTAATTAACAGGTCCATTAAAATAATATAGAAGAATCACGGATAACGAGGTATACATTGTTTATTAATTTATTATTTAGTATACATAGTTAAACATAAGAGTGTTATTACATACATCTTAACTCTTTAGACGAGACATTAATAACGAAGTATACATTCTTAATTAATTTATCATTTTTTACACAGAGTGTCATTATACACCCTAACCCTTCAAAGGGGACACCAATAACGATGTACACATTGTTCATTAATTTATCATTTATTACACATAATTGAGTGTCATTACAGACACCCTAATCCTTTAGACGAGATATTAATAACGAGGTATACATTGTTCTTTAATTTATATTTTTTACGCAGAGTATCGTTATAAACACCTAAACCCTTCCGGGGATACTAATAATAAGGCATACAATGTTCTTTAATCTATCCTTTATATACATTGTTCATTAATTTATCATTTATTACATGTAATTGAGCGTTAGAGTATTGTTACAGACACCCTAATTAACCCTTAAGAACATTAATAACGAGATATACATTATTCATTAATTTATCATCTTTTATGCATGTGTCATTAGAGACGCTCTAGCCCTCTTAAGGGGACACTAATAATGAGGTTACATTGTTCCTCAATTTATCCTTTATTAAACATAATTGAGCGTCAAAGTGTCATTACAGACACCCTAACCCATGGTTCGTTAATTTATCATTTTGTACGCAAAGTGTTACTACAAACACCTTAACCATTCAGACGAGACACTAATAACGAGATATATATTGTTCATTAATTTATCATTTATTACGCATAATTGAGTGTTAGAGTGTCATTACAAACACTCTAATTAACCTTCGCACGAGACAAAAATAACGAGGTATACATTATTCATTAATTTATCATTTTTTTACACAACATGTCATCACAAACACCCTAATCCTTCAGAGAGAACACTAATCACGATCTACGTTGTTCATTAATTTATCATTTATTGCACATAATTGAGCGTCAGAATATCATTATAGACACCCTAATTAAACCTCTAGAACATTAATAACAAGTTATACATTATTCATTAATTTATCATATTAATTTATCATTTTTTACGTAGAGTGTCATTACATACATTCTAAACCTTTAGAGGAACACTAATAACGAGGTATACATTGTTCATTAATTTTATATTTATTAAACATCATTGAGCCTTATAATGTCATTATAGACACCCTAACAATTGTTCATTAATTTATCATTTTGTACGCATAATTGAGCGTCATAGTGTCATTACAAACCTCCTAATTAATCCTTTGAACCGAACATTAATAACGAGGTATACATTATTTATTAATTTATCTTTTTTAGTCAACATATCATTACAGACACCCTAACATTTCAAATGAGACACTAATATCGAGGTATATATTATTAATTAATTTATCATTTATTACACGTAATTGAGTGTCATTACAAATGTCATAATTAACCCTTCAGACGAGACATTAATGACTAGGTATACATTATTCGTTAGTTATCATATTTTACCTAGAGTGTCATTACAGACACCCTAACCCTTTAGACTTCAGAAGGGATACTGATAAAGAGGTATAAATTATTCATTAGTTATCATTTATTATGCATATTGTCAATATAGATACCCTAACCCTTTAGACGTGACACTACTAACGATGTATTCATTATTTATTAATTATCATTTATTACGCATAATTGAGCGTCAAAGTATCATTAGATACACTCTAATTAACCCTCTAGACAAGGTATTCATTGTTTATTAATTTATCATTTATTACGCATAATTGAGTGTCAGAGTGTCATTTCAAATACCATAATTAACCCTTGAGACGAGACATTAATAACGAGGTATACATTATGCATTAATTATCATTTTTTTACCAGAGCGTCATTAGAGACACCCTAACCCTCCAGACATGATATTGATAAAAGGGTATAAATTGTTCATTAGTTATCATTTATTACACATATATAGTGTCATTATAAATACCTTAAACCTTTAGACGGGACAATAATAACGATGTATACATTATTCATTAATTGTTATTTATTACGCATAATTGAGTGTTAGAGTATCATTATATACCCCTAATTAACCCATTAGACAAGACACTAATAACTAAGTATACATTATTAATCCATTATCATTTATGTGTCATTAGAAACATCCTAACCTCAACCTTGGGAAATCTTGATGAAAAAGATACAATATGGAAGTAAACATATCAAAGTCTTTTGGGAGGACATCTCAACAATTGCAATAATAATATGTTTATTATATTTCTTAATTAATAAAAGCAAACCTTGTCAGGAAATATGTAAATTGGTTCTCGACTAAATTCATTTTGCTGGCATGGTTTGATGATTTATCTCTTTCTAATCCTAATATAGTGTGTATCTATTTTAGCCAACGGAATAGGAACATTTTAGGTGGGTTGTAATTTTCAGTTTGAATCTTCTGAAGGATAAAAATAACTAGAGCAAACTTAATTTGCTAATAGGATCACAATAATCAATAACCAACAATATTAAATTTATATTGCGTACCAAAAATAAAGTAATGATTAAATAACGCAGATTAAAGTTTAAGATACTTATTTAAAAAATAATAATGTTCGAAAAGAATTAAAATAAGAAAATATAAGAAAACTTATGTACACTTAAATCACTATATAGAACAATATTTATGTTACCTATTTGCACAGGAATATATACTTTATTTCTTTTCTTTTAGGTGTTGGAAACTGTAACAGAATTTGACAACAGATATTTCCATATTATTTCTGATAAACAGTTCTGCAATCTGAACACAAAACAAGTTTAAACACAATTATTTTGATCGTTTTAATATATCTGGTTTTTCAAAACCACACTCACCTTTTTGTTCCACAACATATAACTTATATGGTTATATTTGTCGGTACATGGAAGCAGAACACAGAACACACAAAGTCGGTTACATGAATCTATTCACAAGTTGTTGTTGTTATTGATGATGTACTTATGTGAAAAGTGTGAGGTACTTTTACGAGTGAGTTATGAACAAGTTTATTATAAAAGAGATTAGGAATTTTGACACAAAGGGTTTGGTTTGGTGTGTAGCGAAATAATTTGAAGAGGAAAGTGGAAGAATGAATGATAAGTGTGGTCCCATGCAGCGCCATGCCTAGTAATAGGTGAAAGTGACAGAACGTTTGGGCGGTTAAGTGAAGGAGACAGATGGTGTGAGCCTCTCTGCATTCGAATTCATGAATCACTGATGAATCTTGGTATCACACCCATTCATGCTAATTAATTGCTTTGCTTTCTCAACTCCTGTGGTCACCACTTTTTTTTTTCTCTTTCACTTACTCACTCCATCCATTCCCAAACATCTGTTTCGTCGATACTCTCAACTTCAATTTTCAACCACTTTTCTGCCATTGTTAACACCAAACCAATAACTCCTCACAATTCTACTTCTTCCTCGTAAATCTCTTCACAATTTTCACTTCTTACATACTTCTTCTATTAGAAATCCTATATCAACTAAAAATAAGACAATTTTATAATCTATAAATAAAGTACAAATCTCATCTAATAACAAATTAGTTTTACGAAATTAAATTAAGTTTGAAACCGATATCAATTCTATTAGTTATGTACAAAACTAATGTCTATGTATAAATCTAACTAGACATCCATGTATAGAATATTTTACTTGACTTTTAATTTAAAATTTGATAGACAATACATTTATATCTTTTCTTTTATACATTATTCATCACTTAATTAAAATTCTTTATTCTACGCTTTGTAAAAAGATGACTTTATAACATATTGTTATGAATTGGATATTATTTTCTTGCTTTTGTATTTTTTCTAGACTTATGAAACAATTTAAGTCAATGAACGGCTCGTTGAATATGAAAAATTATCATAGGATGTGGTTTTAGGAATAAAAGTGAGAATAAGGATAATCGGTGACTTCAAAAACCAAAAATTTAATCATACTAAAAACTTGAAGTATGTAATAAAAAAAAACTATTTGACTCCATCCAATAATTGCGAAACGTAAGTAAAAATGTAGTCTATTTAGGCTTTGAATAACTACTTCATTTTTTTTTTGTTATAATTTTATTCTTCTTTTAACTTTGTATGTCACGCATTTTAATTTAGTATTAATTTTATTCATGCAAACAAAACAAAAAAGAAAATAGGCTTAATGAAAGAAAAAAAAAAAGCTTATTGAGATCAAAATTCTAATTGACTTAAACCTTGACCTTCTTGATCGTGTGCTCTAAAAGTATAAGACAATAACGTAAAAAACTTAGAGAAAAATCAAAGTTTCTTAAATTTTTTTTTTTAAAAAGAGTACTTATTCTATTATATATATAACCTCATACTTAAAATAATTAAAATATTTACTTTTCCGCCTCTCTTAAACCTTCTAGCCATCCTTACAAATAACAGTTTTTTATGTACTTATATTAAGCTAGTTTTGCTTACGTGGCACGTGTAACAATAAATATTTGAATTAAATATTGCATTGTAACCAATAATTATGTATAGATAACATTATATTGCAATTAAAATGGTTTATTATAGAAAAAAAATATTTTTATAATTTTCGAAATTTTTATTAATTATCATTTATAAAAATATTTTTTTTGCAATATTCTTTAATATTTTAAAGTTATATTAGACTGTGATATAAACATTATCCGATTATTATTTTTAAATAAAAGGCCATATTCATAACACATTATTTATATTAGTCTAAACCTTAAATAAATGTGGAACAGGTGAAGTAAGTAAAAGTTGTTGGGGGTGATTATTTTACATCTTGAAAGAAGAAGAATGGTGTGATTTGATTGCAGAGTTTGAGAAGCAAGAAAATGAGGAAGAGAAGAGTAATTAGGGTTTATGTTGGGAGAGAAAGAGGGTTAACGCCAAAGGAAAAATTAAATGTGAATGGAATGGAAATGTTTGGAGAGAAGAGGGAAAGGAGAAGAGTTTCGAGAGAAAGCACGTAAAGTGGTAGCGTATGATTCGCGAAGAGGGTTTTTTATCTGAAGCTGCGTGCGTGTGCTGGGATTGGCGGAATTTGGCTACTTGCCTTTCCCTTGGTTTTATCTCTGATCACAACTGAAAAAGAAGAACGCACACAACAACCACGGCCATCCAATTTTGCTGTTATCCAAATGCCAATAGGTATCTTTCCCTTTCCCTTATCTACCCTTCTCTCTTTGCCATTATCCATTTCTTACCATTCTATTTTATATTGCACCATAATGCATTGAGTGTTAGAATTGGGAATTTTTGTGTATACGCTATTTTGGCTATGCAACAATTTCCTCTGTCACCAATTTATTATTATTATTTATTAGTATTATTATATACAATGTGAAGGTTATCGCGTGGGAGGGATGTATGGCGCCGTTAAACTTGTTGCAACTTGTATGATTGATTGTCTTTATGTCAAATGTCATGCAACCTCTTTGTGACGAGTTTAGCAGTGCATTATTAGGAATGACACTAGCATTTCTCAACTGGTCTCTCAGGTGTCTGGACCAATTTACTTTCTGCACAATCATTGATTTCTTAACTGTTAATGCGGAATGTGGTATAGTGTGTAGCACTATTTCATGTGTATGGTGCGGGAATAAAAATCTTTTTCGTAATCTAGCATCCCAAGTTGGTGCTTATGCTTATGTACATTAACAAAAATAACAATTTATGATTGGGGAGTTTTTTTACATGGTCAAAAACACTATCATGATTCTGAACGTCTGTGTGACACAACTGAGTTTTATTAATTATTTTTTCGTAAATTGAGAGACGGGATTGTATATTACGTGGAGATTAACTAGGATCATGAATACATGTCTAGGGTTTATTTTTACCGGATTGGTCCGTTTTAGGGTCTCTTTTGTTCGATGGAGGGAAGGTGAATGGAAGTGAAGGGAGAGATTTTAATCAGACATTATTTTTGGTCTAGAGGAGGGGAGCAATTTCAATGGAAAAGTGGAGAGGTAGCCCTTCTCTTATTTGGATCACAACAAGGGGATGAGAGGAGTTTTGAAAGTTAATGTATTTTCATATCCTTATAATTTTGGATTTCAAAAACTAAATAGGATGATTTTTTTCAATACACTTTAAATGTTTTAAATCTACTCCTCTCCAAATCCTTCAATGTTGAAGGAGAGTAAAAATGGGACTTGGAGGATTTCGCTCCCCTTCAAATTCCCAATATTGAAGGGGGGCAAAAATTGGATGAGGCGGGATTTTTCTCCCTTCCCTTCTCCTTTATTCCCTCTTAAAAATTGAACCAAAAAAAAAAAATTTAAAAATCTCTTCCACTCTTCTCATTTTCCTCCAACCAATGAACAAGGATAAAGTAAGTAATATTGTTTTTTGATGAAAAAAATTACGGATTATGATTTATGTAAGCCTACATAGAAATGTTAGTTGATTTTTTATTAAAAAATGAGATTATTTACTTTATCATTTAAAGAGAATTGTTGTCTTTATTTTTACTAGCCAAATGATATTATGAAAATATATACATAACTACTTATTGGTCATTTCTAGGTAAAATAATGAAACTGAAAATTCTTACTAGGAAAAAGGATGACGATAGCTAGAAGAGTACACACAGATACAGTTGAAAGTAGGAGAGGGAGATGGGGATGGAGTGTTTTTGTCTTTAATAACCTATGCGTTTGCCATAGTACTCTGTTCCCTGAATAAACAGATGGTGTTCAACTTGATTAAACAGAAAAATTGGAGTTTCTCTCCTTCTGTCATGCAATATGTAGAAAATATAAGACAAGGTTGCGGCAGTAATGAAGATTCTTCACTTATTCTGCATAGGCTCTTGCTGACGTTTTAGAAGCTTGGTCCCATAATACTTGCAGTTGCAGACAAGGCACCGAAATACCAATAATTTTTCAACGCCATAAGTACCCCTATGCCTTTGCCTATCCTCTACCATTTCACTTTTATGAAAAATGATAGCTTTAAGACAGTAACCGAATATGTCAAACTTGCATCCGTAGTTGATGCAGTAATTGATTACTCGTAACTGTATTTGTAATTTTCATTTATTTTTTTAACTTCTATATTGATATTGATGGGAATGCCACGATAATTAGATTGATGACAAAATTCTTACTAAAGTTGAAACTAGGATTCTCTCATTTGATTTTTAAAGTATTTTGGTTGGGTTGTTTTGTTTAATTGTGTGAGTGGATATTTTTTGTTTGAATGACAAGTGTAAGTGAAAAAGTCAAACATCAGGTAGAAAATATGCATGTTGAGCAACTTAAAAGGAGAGAGAGATCCTCGAGTATATAGTGTATAAATATTTTGGGTTAAATATTGATGTTAAATTCACTTGTTTCGTTTTGTTGTGGTCTATTGATGATGTTCCTTGTATTTATGAAACTTTGGAGGGACAACCACGTGTAAGAGGTTCACTTAAAGGGAACATGGTTGGAGTGACAGGTGTGAACAAATAAGTTTACATGGAGTAGTAATGAGCAAATTGAGAACTTATAAGCTAGAGGAATTCACAATCATAATGTCTTAAGGTTTTGGGTTTGATATAAAGTCAACTTCATTTGTGTGTTTTGCTTGTGACTTGTTGATGGAGATCTCTCTGGTGTTTGAGAAACTTTTCCTTGAGGGAGAACATATCCTGAAGAAGAGACTCACCTACGGGTCAAACTATTGAAGTGACCAGTGTTAGAGCAAAAGTCCTACATTGGGTGGAAATAAACACATTGAGCTTTTGTAAGTAAGAAGGACATGCAAACCTAATGTCTTAAGGTTTTGGATTGGATAAGGTCTCAATTTCACTTGTGACATGTCATGGAGATCTCTCACATTCCTTGACATTTTTTAGGGTACACATTGAATAATTCATGCCTATGACTATTGCGTTAATAATTCATAAATCCTACTTGTTCCATTCTGGTTCATGTATAGACTTTTCTTTCCTGCTTAAGTATGCTGTTTCTAATTCATATTAGAAACCATAAGTTAGAAGTAAATCATAAAGCTATTCTTGATTCTTCGCCAAACCATTTAAGCTTTTTAGAGGGTTGATCTTTAATACAATGTGATCAAGAGAGTTGATCTTTGTTGTAGAAATGTTTGATATTTGATGCTATGAAGGGTCTATTGGCCACACAAAGTTATATAATATCCTCTTACCCATATTGAATTTGTCCTTTTTGCAGTAAAATTGTGCAGTATTTTGGTCAGGAAAGTAGAACCGCAAGGAAGCTAGGTTTGGTATGCTTAAGGTGTGTATCATGAAATTATTTGTCCCTAATAAATCATTTACTATAGTAAATATTGCATATTTTATAGTAGGAGATCTAAACCCAGCCATTTATTATTTTAAATTTATTTAATAATTAGTGCAAAGTGAATGTGCTTCAAAAGAATTTTACTTACTAACATAAGCATTTAAAGAATTGGTGTTTTAAAGAATATATCTATTTTTTTCCTAACTTCGTGAGTTTTTTCCAATTTCTTACACAAAATGTTTGAGATTTCTTTTATATGTTTCAGTTTCTTTGAGTTTGCGAGATAAGGACTAAAACAAATCGAACTTTCTACACAGGACAATATAGGACAATATATAGAGAGGATGAATTATAATCGTGTATTCTTTTACTTTATATATTCATATGCCCTTTAATCATTTGGAGTCTTGATCTATGTTTTAGTGCTACTTTTTGTGTTCCATACACATTTTCCAAATTAAGGGATGTTCTTCTTGAAATCCTGTATGAAAATGTGAAGCCACTGTAGTCAAAGCTTTTGTTTGGACAATGATGTAGCTCCATAAGACTACTATCATCAACATATTGTTGATTCGTAAATGTAGCATAACTAGTGCTTCTTACTCGTGAGTTTTATTCAGGCACGTTCTAATGTAGGTTCTCATATTTGGGGTAAATTTCTCCATTTATTGTGTTTTATTTTAAGGATGCGTCTTATGTAATTTGTTGAAGTGATTAGTGAAATAACAGGTCATGGAAGGTGGTACCGTTATGGTACCATGTTGAGAAGAAAGACATTGAAAAGAAATTTTGTGTGTTGTGTACATATATAAGTATTCTTATTTATAATGAAGAAGAGGTACAATTAATAAGGAACAAAATCAATATCTAGTAAAGAGAAATATTTGGTGAGGTATCCCTATCAAATCACATCTATTTCCCTATTTTAACTTAATCAAATCATGTCTCTAATGCTTGCGCTCAAGCCAAATCATATGAAACAAGTTGTTACAAATGTCATTGATGCATGACCCCTTGAGAGACTTAGTGAACATGTTAGTTAGTTGGTAGTTGGAGCTGACGAAGTAAATAATGACAAAGCTAGTGGATATTCCCTAAACATGACTTTCCCTCCTTCAAAGTGACAATCAATTTTTAATATGCTTCGTCTTTTCAAAAGCATATTTTCAATACCCCATTCAAGTTGAAACATATGTACATTAGTCAAGCTTGTTAAAATGGTTAGAGAGCACACCAACTATTGAAGAGTAAAAATGGGTAAATAACATGACAGTTGCCAGAAAGCACAAAATGTTCAATGAGCGTGCGGGTTGCTGGAAAGCAAAATTGATCAAAGGACACAACAATTGCCCGAAAGCAAAAATGCTTAGACGACACAACAATCGCCGAAAAACAAAAATAGTGCTTAGAGAACAAGGCAACTATAGGAAGGTAAAAATGTTCATAAGACACAACAACTGCTGGTAAAAATGTTTATCAACAATGAATAGTACTCATGCTGAAAAAACGTAGATTACAACAATTAGTAATTAATATTTAACATGGCCTACTTATGATGAAGGAGTGTAACAAATGAGAATTCCTATTGTGAGCAATGTGAAATATAAATATAAACTACTAGATTGGATTTGGATGGCAAGATTAAAATAAAACTTCAATTGACTTTTAAAGTTTTTATATGACTGTTACTTTTATCTTTTATCATCCGTGTTTGAATATATGATCTGTGATCTGTACCATTCCGGTCGTCTGGGGTTTGACTTGAATTCGAGGATGGTTAAATTGCCCATGGACTAACCCAAACACATGTGATACCTACTTTGGACTTATTGGAGAGCTTTGAAGATACAACAAAGTTATTAGGCACAAGGCTCTTAGGAGGTGTTTATTTTATTAACAAATTCTTATGATTTAGAAGATATCTTATCTTATAGTTATTACATTTTTTGGGTAGTTATTAATTCTCTTTTGTTCTCCGGTTTCTAGCCCCAACTCTTGAGTTGAATATGATCCAATTTTATTTTCTTCTTTCACGGTAAGGAAATTTTTTGTATTCAAAATGAGAGTTTCATTTGAAATCTCCAATTTTTTTTATCATGTTTTGTTTTATCTTATGATTTTAGAAAATACTTGTGTATTTCCATTTTGAAAGTTTTTTATGGTATATTTTAGTTCTCTTGGAGAATATGAAGCTAAAACTGCAGTAATATTAGTTCATGTTCATCTTTAGTGCATGTGCTTAAAAGGAAAGGTTACATTGTTAAGAGCCTTTCTTTGGTCTTTTCTCTGTTTTTATCTTTCTTTTGTGCATGGTTGCTATTTCTCTGTTTTTATCTTTCTCGTGTCGTAATCTTCTAAATATCTTTTTCCTATGGAATGTGGAAACGTAAATATATGCTATTGTAAGCCATTAAAAAGACCTTTATTCGAGAAGAAAAAAGCTGTGGAGCTATTCACGGAGTTGAAACAAGTTAGAATTATTGTGGAAGATATGGATGGTGAGAGAGACCAACACTCTGGAAGAATTCATTTAAAATTTATTTAAAGCAGGCTATAAATTGGTAATAAACGTAGTTTGCCAAAACAAGGAAAAGTCCAACATTTTTTGGTAAATAAAGTCCAAAATATTTTAAAAGCCCTACTAGGCTGTCCCCAACTATTTATAACCCTCATGAGCCATCCAGGAGGACCAGGATTTCCTTCTGATCACTATCTGCAACTGCATTGCGTACTTTGTTTGCCCCTCACATTTGTAGGAGAAGACCCATATGATTCTTCCAATTTATTTCCTATCTGAAATCTTTTGAGCAAAGTTGATACCTAGCCACACATAGATAGGCCGTTCCTCTTTAAAGTAAGAAGAATGGAATTAGATAAGCTCAGTAAACTTGAACAACCTCCTCTCCCTAGCGCATACATCCGTAGCCTAGTTAAACAACTAACTACCTCTGGAACAAAAGGCTCCATGAATACGAAAGACCAAAGTTTTGTTGTGAACGGTGGTGTTTCCCATGGTCATAATTCAAAACATGGGAAAGTTGCACATGCTCGTCGGGCACAGCAATCCATGCAACCTCAACAACATAAAAAACAAGTTAGGAGGAGACTCCACACTAGTAGGCCTTATCAAGAAAGGCTTTTGAACATGGCAGAGGCTCGGAGGGAGATTGTCACTGCCTTGAAATTTCACAGGGCAGCTATGAAAGAAGCAAGTGAACAGAAGCAGCAACAACAGCAACAGACCCAAGAACAGCAGAGAAGGCCATCAGTATCCCTCCAGCCCTCCCAGTGTCTAACTTTTGACCAAGATGGAAAATTTAAGTCCAGGCGAAATCCCAGAATTTATCCTGCATGCACATCCTATTCATGCTTATCCCAACCTCCTTCTTCGGTTCCAAATTCTTACACCTGGCCTGCTGCTTCCCCAATCACTCCACCACACCTTTTGACTGAAAACCCCAATTTCATACTTCCAAATCAGACTTTGGGATTGAATCTCAACTTTCAAGATTTCAACAACTTAGATGCTACCTTTCTCTTCAATAACTCGTCATCATCCTCTAACTCATCTGCAACCTCGTCTTCTCCAGAGGAACTTCCTTCCCTTGGAATATCCCAGGCAGAGGGGTTATATTCAATGGGGGATACTGTTGAATCCAATGCTGCAACACAGGTAAATGGAGGCTTACACACAGCCATGGACGATGAGGGTATGGCAGAGATCAGATCGTTGGGAGAGCAATATCAAATGGAATGGAATGACACCATGAATTTGGTCAAATCAGCTTGTTGGTTCAAGTTCTTGAAAAACATAGAACATAGGGCACCTGAAGCCAAGAACGAAGATGATGCATACCATATTTTTGACCAACTTTTGGAGTTTCCAGCTTGGTTGAATGCAAACGAGAGCTGCTTAGAGCAGTGCTCGGTGGATTATTTTCAGGATTCTTCCTTGCCTCGGTAAGCTGAAGATAAGTTTCTTAATTTTTGAAAAATGAATTTTGTTTGAGGTGTTTTTTGTTTGTACCCCTCCTAATGAGGAAAAGGAACAGGGCAGTTTGTAGTTTGGTGTATTGTTTCTTATTACGGCAGGGGAAATTTGATTAGGTTTCACCTTGCTTTACGCACACAAGATTTGTTCTTTTCGACTCCTACAGAATTAGAGATCCATGTTACTGTTATTTTAATTCTTGGTGGGATAATTTTGTACATGAGTTCATTATACTTTTTCTTCTTTTGGATCTTACAGAGACATTTGTATGGTAATTCCTATTGTGATGTGATCTAGCTTGCTCAGGCTGAACTGTTGATTGAATTCCACTGGAATACAATTAAATAGTAATTATCCTGGTCGGTTTTGTGCTGAACTTGGTTATGGAGCACAAAGTCAAGAGTCAAAATTCTGATAGTTATATCTTCTTTTTCTGTCAATCCCCATATTCGATTTTGAGTCTTTTATTGATTCGTTTGAAACAGTTCTCTTCTCATCTTTAGCCAAACTCGAGTAGCTGGGAGGGCTTTACAGCCCTATGTGAAACCTTCAAATGATATAGAATTGTACCCCTTAAAGGCAATATTCTCTGTATCTTAGTGTACGATTTTCTCGGTCATGCAGACGCTATCAGGTTTATGGTATGTTCCCTTCTTTTGGGCTTCTGGTAGGCCTTGTACAACAGTCAATTTGTGAGGCATGGTCCAGTCGATTCTTGATGCACGTCGTAGTCCATGTTATACTATTTTACTATTGTTAATGTTAAAAGGTATTTTTTTAAGTTATTATAGTTTGATGTTAGTCTTTATGATGAACAGGGCTTTAGACATTATGATAGACTATATGTTGAAAACTCTGCATTAGTTTGATTTACCCACCACAATTAATTTTTCTGTTCTAGTTCTTATTTATGTGAGTTGTGGCGGCGACGATTCTAATAGGGCATACCTTTTTTGATTTGGACTTTCCAATCTATATATGCCTCATACTGATCTTTTTCTTTTTCTTCTTTCTTTCTTGACAATCATACAAACAGCATGGATATTGGAGATTTTGACACTATGGATGACGATTGGTTAGCGTGACACCCACAAGGATTAGTTGTTTTCATCGAGTGATTTTCTGTGATGCTCTCAATTTCATATTTCTTTCCTCGGTCCCATTTCACTGCTTTATTTTTGGATAGCAAATAAAACTTGCAAAATATCTGTTGAGGCAGGTACCATCAATAATTTTATTGATGAACATTTATACACCCCTTGCTATTATATCACTGTGTATTTTGATATTGAACAATATCATATCTGTTCGTGTGATTCTCTTTCTATTATTTAATTTGCGACTAAAAGAAAGTGAGAAAAAAAGAAAAAAGAGAACAGTAGTGATGGTAAACAAATACTTGGTTCTTAATTTTGTACAGTAGAAAGTGTAATTGTTTGCTACAGACTTGCATTAATGGTTTCCCTAGGACCACTCTGCCACATCTTCAAAAGCAAGTGAAAAGCAACCGAGACAAACGCGTAACAATTCTAGTTGTCTTCATGGTTACAAATGTGAAAGCATTGAAAGCATTTTTTTATTTTTTTTATTTTATATGATCTAATTTTAACTTACGGAAAGAATAATTGTATTTTTTTTTCTATTTTTTTCTGAAAGGTTTTTATGTAGAATACCAATATTACCATGAATACACAATGAGCTAAAGGAAATTTATGATTGAGAAATAAGAGAAGTAGACGTTATAAAGTCAAACATTAATTGCTTGGGGCGTTCCATTCACAGAACTTATTACAATAAGTTGAAAATAGCTTGTAGGTTTGTCCAAGATTGTTCTCAGTTTTTTTAAAAAAAATTATAAAAATGTTATGCTATGAGATAAATTTAAATCGAAATAAATAAATTTGATCAAATAGCTAAATTTCACATTGCATCTCATCCTCTTTAAACACAAAGCTAATAATATTCATAGTTAACCCAAATTAAAAAAAAAAATGTTAGATGGAAAAAAGAAAATTAAAAGAGGATTGATAAATGGCCGTTAAAGTCAGACCTTCGAGAAAGCATGGCTAACATAATAAATGAGGGAACTTTTTAATGAAATGACTATCCTACGCTACATCTCAAATTTATCCTTTTGTATTTTTAGCTCTAATAGATATTGCATCTTAGTTTTGTAATTTTTTTTTTCTCTTACCACAAATTACAAATTTGAAATTACTATTTTTAGCTTTTATAAAATAAATAAATTTTTGTTTTAGTACATATGCAAAACTCCTTGATTTTTATGTTCATAATATATGAAAGTTCTATTTTTGGTTTTTAAAGTTGATTTTTTTAAATAGATGAATGATATTTATTTTAAAAGATTAAAATATTTTAGAAATATTATATGCACTTGGTACCAGCAGTTAACAAGTTCACATATTAGGAAAACGAATTATGATCTGACTTTGTGAGTGAATACTTTAATGGTCTACTTGGTCATTAAAAATGTATGGCTCTTTATTAATTTAAATGAGTCGAAATAACTTTCTATTTTTATATTTGTATTTCAGACTAATTCTTACATATTATCAATAAAATATAATCTAGTTATTGTAGATTATTTTTAAAATGCGAGTTGCTCAATATATATGCTGATATCTATTTAAAACAATAAGTTAATGTATACGACAAGAATTATTTTTAGTTTTGCTTTAAACTTATTAATGTTAAGGAATTAACTTAAAATCACCTTATATTTTCAAAGACCAAGAGAATGATTGTGATATTTTTATCTTATAAGAATTAAAATAAAACTCACTTCTTTGATAACTACAAATGCATTTAAACTCTAATTAATTAATTTAGTCTCTTCTTTCTTAATAATTAATTAATAGTATTATATTTTTTTCTTGCCTGTCTGATTTCGGTGTCAGACTATCTAGCGCAAATATAAGGTGGATTAAGATATATGTCAGGCCTTTTATTTTTTAGTTAAATTATTTTCCATCACCGGTTATTCTTATAATAATTTATGACAACTAAATTATGTAATTAAATTAAATAAACTCGTACCAGATATCATTATCATCATGAGGATTTTATTAAAATAAAATAAAAAGTAAAAAAATTATAGAAATTACACCAAACTTATATAAAAAATTACATTTCATGACAAATAATATCTAGTATGAAAAAAAAAACTAAATAAAAATATAAATGAAAAATATTAAATTACTTTTTTGTTTTTTCATGAAAAACATTCCAAACTTTAAATTTTATATTTTTAGAAAAAATGCAAACCAAATAATTTGGGACTGACATTCATTAATCAAATTTCTCATCATATTAAAAGATTTATTATTAGTCAACTCTCAAACATTTTAAAAAAATCTCTACCTAGTGTTATTTTTTAGAGGACTTAAAATTAACTTTACTCTTACGCAATTTTCTTAGAATCTTTCCTTTTATCAAGTATTTTAATTTATTTATAAATTAATTTAAATTCTTGTACATGACAAGCTTACTGTATCATGTAATTAAATTAAGTAACTTAATTAACATGTAAACTAAATTATTGAATAAAAAAATAATAAAAGCAGCTGTAAGAGGGGAGTGTAAATTTTCGAGGTTATTGATTTGTCATTGTCCATTTTAGATTGAGTCCACATTCCATATCTAACAACCTAAAAAATAGACAATTTGTTTTTTGTTTTTTCACAATCCACGAAGGTGCAGAAAGAAATAGCCCATGACCAAGAATTGAAGCATAAATTTGGGCCAAATCCATTGAGATCCAAATATTTTTAGAAAGTCACTGATACACATGTTATTTTTTATTCACAATTGTACAGATTTTAATAAATTTTAAATAATATCAAAGAATACACAAATTTTAAACATATAAAGGAGGCATCTCTATGAATTTAGATTCTTCGTTGATTTTTTCATTATTTCTCTCTTATGTTATATTTTCAAAATACACTTATAATCACTATTTTTAAAGTTTTAAAATATATTAAAAAAAATTAAAGTAACAATATAATGTAATTTTAATGTTCAGGAAACGATAATTTAGAATAAATTTAATAGAAAATCTAGATTCGGTGAAGTTTTCTGTGTAACCTTGGCATCAAATTGAAGAACTTTGGCATCAAATTAAAGAACTTTCTCACCAGCTCTTCCTTTGCACATTTCCTGAGCTCTTAAATGTTTTAGATCAAACCCATTAAGACTTAATTTAGTATTAATAACCTCACCTATGCCTACATAATAATGGCATCTACATCAACTTGACCCTCTCTTGACAATAACAATTAATAATTAAAAAGTTAAGATATCATTTCGGATAATATCAGTACCACAAAAGGGTTTCGATTTTCAATTGATTATGATTCGTGTGAAAATGGAATTGAATTGGTGAAAGTCCAAACATCATTTATAACAGACCAACAAAGTCTCTTCTTTAAGAGATAAGAGGCACTCTCACTTTCAGTCTGCATCATCACAGTTTTTTGAGTATACGATAGGTTAATGGATAATGCTTTACTTATTATAAGAAGTAGACAACTTTAAACCGATATTTGCTTTACGAAGCGAAACCTACATGTAAGATGAGGTTTACACTTATTTATATATTCTAAACTCGTATTATTTTCATTAGAATCATTTAATTAAGATAGCGACAACCCTCAAACAATATCTATATATCCTCACATGGATACAAGCTTGCAAGTGGATCTTCTATAATTCATGATCTGTGTTGCATAGTGCCACCTAACTTGATACATGTTTTAGTGTCAGCATTTATATTTGATTCACAGTAACAATGCATAGCCATTGAACTTTTGAAAGGTATTACCAATCAGTTTTGATTTCAAATTTTGCTTAGCATTTGAGGCAGAGAAAGTAATTAAAAACATGGAACAATGTTGCATTGACTATAAGTAAAAGTCATCCATCAACTTTGATATCAATCATAATATGATCTTCATCATTCTATGAGGAGAAACAGAAATTAAGCAAGGAGGCAGCCATGTGCCCAATGAGGAATTAAAAGTATAGAATCTCAAGCCAGGTTTTGAAAGTCCTACATCGAACAATAATAAAAATGAGAGAAAGAAACCGAAAGCAGTTGTCAAATTTAAAGACCAACTTAGAAGAAGAACTACCCTTATTAATAATCCTAACCATAACCATAGCAAGACCTCACTGATATATAGATTGATAACAGCAGAAACATTTAGGTTCAGTTGAGAGTTGCAGGGTATCTGTTGATGCAGTCAAGCCAAGGGTTCCTTGAAGGGTTGGTGACCCTACGCATGGCACGCCACACCACACTGTTGCACTTGAAGCCTGACCCAAAAGCAAGTTGCCAAACACGGTCTCCTCTTCTCACACTCTCTTTTGCTTCCATGTAAGCCAACTCATACCAAATGCTGCTGCTAGAGGTGTTTCCAAAGCGGTGCAGTGTCATTCTAGAAGCTTCCATGTTCTTGTCGCTGAGCTCCAAGTTCCTCTGGAGCTCGTCAAGAATGGTCTTGCTTGCAGCATGCACACAGAAGTGCTCAAAAGCCAGTTTGTAGTCAGGAATGTATGGCTTCTTCATTGATGGTGAAGTTCCATCGGTTTTGCTCCCGAATAGGTGCCTCCACACAAGGGTCCCGAAGAACAGAAGCTGCTCAGAAAAGGGTAGCACCAAGGGTCCTAGTGTGGTGATGTTCGTCTTTAGAGCATCACCACCAATCTCAATCAAGTCTTTGCTGATCTTTAGTCCCTTCAGCTTCTGCTCATCTTCTTCTTGGTACACACACCTAATTATGTCAACACATATTTAATATCAGTCACCGAAAATGAAATGCTGCTTTTGGTTGATGAAGAATGATTATTCATTACCAACAATAGCACATAGGATGAGAAACTTGGCAAGTTCCATTTTCGTTAAAGTGGATTTTCCTTGTGGGACACTTTCTGTCAATGTGTCTCCTCAGTTATTAGCTTGACGGTTGGAGGATGGAACTAAAATGTCAACCCTCTTAAAGATTTTTGGAGATATTTTTGCTCAACCTTGTTCAAGATTTGCTTTAAGTAACAGCCACTAGTTTTGTCAAGTTGCAATCTGCTTTTTCAGTCAGAATTGGTGTACTGTGATGATGCTGTTGAACTTAATATGGGATGAAAAATACTTAAGTTTTCTAGAATTGGTCAACTTGAACAGAATATCTGATGACAAAGGAGGATTAAATCCACAAATTTGATGTGATGTTTGACTCATATATTTTTCACTATTGCATTGTTTTGACAACAGATTACGTATACAGGACCAAGTATACGTAAAGTATTAAAGAAGCTCTTAAAAGTCCAAATTTAGACAGAAGAGTCTTAATGATATATCCCAACAACCTTATGTGTCTCTGTAATTTTGGTTCAATGCATTTTCCATTCACGGGTCCACATCGAAAGTTAGATTATTTCCTAAACATTCAACTTAATAAAGTAAATTATCTTATTATCATGTTATGTGAAAAATATTCCACTCTCTTCAGTATAATTTGTTTAAACAGGTATTGATTTCTATATTTCAATTCACGCAAATTTTTCAATGGAAATGAGAAGAGTAAGAAGAAGGTGTGAAACCTGAAGCTACGGTCATCGGCACCCTTATGTGTTCGAACAATATGCTCGAGACGGTACTTGGCGCGGCTGTAGTCGCGGCGGCGGTTGGAGAGCAAGACGGCGGAGCAACCCATGCGGAAGAAACAGTTGGGGATGAGCATGGACCTGTCCTTTCCCTGGTACCAGTTGTAGCCGACCATCTCGGTGCTGACGACCACCGCGTAGTTATTAGGGTTTGCTTGCAGAATATCCTTAGCCAAGTCGACGGCTATGACCCCAGCACTGCACCCCATTCCTCCGAGGTTGTAGCTGAGGATGTTCCCCCGCATCTTGTAGTGGTTGATGATCATGGCAGACAGCGACGGCGTGGGGTTGAAGATGCTGCAGTTGACAACCAGAACGCCGACGTCCTTGGGGCGGACCCGGGTTTTCTCGAAGAGCTCGTCCAGGGCTCCGAACATCACCATGGAGGCCTCCGCACGACCCTCCTTCATGGTGGCGGTGTTCTCGGAGGAGGCCACGACGGCTTTGGGGATGTAGGTTTCATCTCCGATGCCTGAGGACATTAACATCCTCTTTTGAAACTGAAGACTCTCTTCGTCGAACTTCCCTGATTTTCTTGCTACTTCCATCAACTCCTCCCTTGACACCTGCCATCATGCCATGCAACGTATATAATCAATCATCTTTTTCACACCAAGAACATTACTAACATTTAAAAATCAACTTATTTATTATTAAGGTATTATCTTCAACTTGTACAAGATTCTCTTCCAATTATCTCTTACATTAATTGTTTTTCTTGAGCAAAGTACATTTGACCGTTTTGTAATTTTTAGAGTCAATAAGCAATAAATGTTTTAAGTTGTTATTGTTAAGATGATCTTATTAGTATTTTTGGAAATGACTAAAAAAAGTTAATTACTTGTTTTGCCACTTCAAACTTTTGATCTTTATCATTTTTATTTTTGTTTCAAAATATTGGTTGTTTTAGACTTTCAATGTATACACTTTTTAAATTGTACACCTGTACTTAGTTAAGTGATTACGACTTTTTTTTAGCTGAGTATGGGTACTTTGGGTTTCGAGGTACTTGTGTAGTATATAAAATTATTTCATGCAAAATTATTAAAAACATAAATTAAACCATTTTTAATTTATGTGAAAAATCTAAATTTTCAAATGGAAATGAGAAGGGTGACCTGGTCACCTATCATATTAAAGTTTCGTAATAAATTTGATGTTATTCAACTAACTTGTTAATTGCTTTTATTAGTTAATAAGAGAGGGAGAAAGTGGTAAATATTTTCCTTTGAAAACTACTTTTTGTAAAAAGAAAAAATTGAAAAAACAAAAAGTAATAAAGGTCGATTCAATTGGTAATTAAGAAGCTCATTTTCCATAAGAAGTTGAGTTCAACTCCTCTTAGTTATGTAAGTAGTTTGAATTTTGAAGTATTAATAAACCTCCAAGATCCAACTTATATAATTTTTTTCGTATACACAAATAAAGTAAAAATAACATTACTAGTCATTGGAATAGTAGAATATATATATATATATA